>Ga0213824_1000938_pt1 | contig 19189 bp, 20 predicted proteins | sample MC6MC0906MG_FD_179892 | JGI IMG/M metagenome (GOLD analysis project Ga0213824, IMG submission 179892) | Enriched soil aggregate microbial communities from Iowa State University, Ames, United States - MC6-MC0906-MG | ecosystem: Environmental > Terrestrial > Soil > Unclassified | place: USA: Iowa...
ATTTTTGGAACAGCGGTTGATTTACATGTATAACAAGAACCAACTGATTTATCTGTAATACGTTTGACATTACGAATATCTTCAAACGCATAAGTATGTCCACGATCTTCGTTATATTCGATCGCAAATCCATAGCCATTGAATAGAATCGGTAGTAATGGCTCTTTATCGGCATCAAATTTGCTTCGTTTTACTGAACCATTATATTTAGTATCTTCCATCTTATCATTTTTCTTATAGCTGTTATATTGAAGCGGAAATAAGTCCTTGAATGCTTCATTGCTTATTTCATCTGCTGAAAGGCCTGTTGTCTTCTTTCCTGCTGCCGAACCTGTTTTGTCACCGGAATCATTGCCGCAGCCAGTGATAATCAAAACAAATGCTAGCAGGAGAAGATATGCCCCATATCGGAACCTTCCCATTTTTTAAAACCCTCCCTTATTTTCTAATAACTCTCCTGATACTGGTGGCTTATTATAGTGATCATCTTTAAAGCCTTTCCCGTGTGGCACCGTTTTATGGCAGGTTACACAGCTGTCCTTGGCATCATGCGACACATTGTTCAGCGTACTCTTGTGGCAGGAGATACAGTTATCGTTCATAATACTTTTCGTGCGGTCCGTCGCTTCTATCACATCTGGTATATCTTCAGTTCCAAATGTGTTGAAATAAATATGCGTCATCCCGGCACGCCCTTTGAAAAATAATTTGCCTGCCTCACTCTTGTGTGGCAGATGGCAGTCATTACACTGCAAATCTGAGTGTGTAGAATCCATGAATGATGTATAAACGGATTTCATCGTATGACAGTTTTGACAAAAACCAGGTGAATCCAGGTAGGCCATTGTTTTGACTGCGGAAAACGATAAAAATACACCAACAAGAAGTGCCAATACAACTAAAAACTTTTTATCCATCTTCAGAAGCTTTTTGAACATTTCTTCACCTCCCATAATAATCTTTAAATCTCTCTATTTATTTATTAAAGTACCGTTGAGGTACCTTAATCCCAAATGAATAACGCTATTAAAAGCGTTCTTGCTATTTCTTTCGATTTCTAATTAAAATGGTCAATGCACCTAAAGAAAGAACACTGACCCCACAAAATGCTCCAAGCGCGAGACCTGTGGTTATCTTATTCTCCTTTTTTTCCTGTTTCTCTGAGTTTTTATTATTCGTAAGTTCTGTGGTTGGTTTTGTTTCACTGCGTTCATATGTTAAAGTGAAGCTTTTTTCTTCACCTGCTTTTACATTTTGAAATAAATAGGAGAAGGTGTTATCTCCGTCAGCATGATTTTGTTTTTCCTCAGGTGCCGGCATTAGCTGCATTTTTTTTGCCTTAGACGGCTGTGTAAAGGTAACATTGACGAGTCCAATGTCTGTAAAGCTTTTAAACTGGTATGATAATGATTTCTTTTCCTTATGAACCTTTAGGCTGTCTGTATAATACTCAATGACAAATTTATATCGTTCTTTAGGCGCAATCTCTTCACTTGTTGTCCAAGAAATCGTTCCTTTTTCACTGTCGATGATATACTCAATTTCATAAGCCTTCTGTAAATCAACTGAGTAATCAGCAACATAGCCAATCCGAAAATTCTTCGCCTCCATTGGAAGCGGTATTTCAATTTGTCCCTTCTGCGGCTGGTCGGAATTGTTTACCAGTGACCCCTGATAACCGATTAACAGTGGTGCATGGTCTTTCTTTTGATCATTTGGATGATAAGCAAACTCCGGCATTACTTGAATCGTCAGCTCTTCCATACTAAAAATTGGTTTATTTTCAGCAAAGCTAATCGAAGGACACATTAAGGCCAAGACCATGCTAAAAATGAATAAGTGCTTTTTCATATTTTTACTTCCTTTGCAAGAAAAAATTGTGGATAAAATGTGAACATGTTCACATAAAATTCTAAAAAAATACTTAATAAACTTGATTAGTTATCCAAAACGAAATTATGTTAACGCTGACATCTTCTATGGAATTGGGATTCTTTCAAAGAACCAATTTAACAGTGTGAGCATAGATCAGCTTCACTTATTTTGTTGCGAAAAAAAGATATCTTTCACATATTCAGATTTACTGATTCACTTTTGCGACGCTCCAGGCACTTTTCTACCCAAAAGTGGAGAATTTAGAATGAAATTTACTAATCTATATCTTATTTAAACCATGTATAATAAACCCATTCTGTGACCTACATCACAAATTAAATCTAAGTTGTTTCCAATGTGTGAACAGGATTTTTATTCTATTTTCAAGTTGTTTTTATTAAGAAATTGACGCTTTAGGTCCTTTGAAGAAGTTTTGATGATAAATTGCCATTTTTTTCGGGGTAAATAATATTAATAAAAAAAGTCCCCCAACAAAAATGATGAGGGACTAGGATGATTATTATTGTTCTTGATGCATTTTAGATTTAACCGGCTGACCACCTGATTTTTCATATTTCTTTTTCGCTTGTTTTACAAGATTGACATCCTGCCCAAGTTCGAGATCTTGATTATTGATGCCATTCCGTGTTGTTTGTTCAGGATTTTGCTGCTTTGACCGTTTTTTCAATAAGGTTCTCCTCCTTTTAATGCTCTTCTAATATCATGGAGTTCTGTAATTGCTGAAGCTGAAGTCTCATTCTATGGAGTTGTTCCCGCTGCTGCGAATTCGCACTATGGGCCATTTTTGCAATATCTTGATAGGTCTCCTCTAACTGTTGCAGCGCATCTGTATAATTATCGTCATTATAATGTTCCTGAAGGCTGCTTTGTTTGTATTGTTCCTCGGCATAGCGAATTGCATCCTCAACTTGCTGCATTAAATTGTCCATTGATTCGCGAGTAGCCATCTAAGAACCCCCTTAATGTTATGGCACAATCCAATTATGAAGCACACACTGCTTCATTTCTTATTGTGTTCTCCATTCTTTTTCCTATTACACAAACAGTTGGATATACTGAAACTTCCATCGTTGGGGGGGTTTCCCATCCCCAAACGATGGTTAGTTGAACCAATCGAGCTTTTACGGGCAGTTGATCCCCAACTTATCCTTTTTACATCCAAGTCTTAGATTAGGGGGGCTTACTGCCCGTTAATGCAGGATAAATAAGGCCAATTCTACTTGAAACAATTACAATTGGATAAGGCTTTCGCTTCATGTTAAAATTGTCCTTATGTAAACTTTACTTTTAAAAAAGGAGGTTTTCTTACATGCTTCAGACTAAACCTTTTCCATATGCAACAGATGATAAACGATACCATACATGGAATTATCATCTTCGTCAGCATTTTGGCCATAAGGTGTTTAAAGTGGCACTAGATGGCGGCTTTGATTGTCCTAACCGTGACGGTACGGTGGCACATGGGGGCTGTACTTTTTGTAGTGCTGCCGGCTCAGGTGATTTTGCCGGAAATCGTGTTGAGACCCTGGAAACACAATTCAACGAGATTAAAGAAAAAATGCATACGAAATGGAAAGACGGCAAATACATGGCCTATTTTCAGGCGTTTACAAATACCCATGCACCCGTTGATGTCCTTCGTGAAAAATATGAAACCATCCTTAAGCAAGAGGGTGTCGTAGGTTTGTCAATTGCAACCCGGCCGGATTGTCTACCGGATGATGTCGTTGAGTATTTAGCGGAATTAAATGAACGAACCTACTTATGGGTTGAGCTTGGGCTGCAGACGGTGCACGAACGTACTGCATTACTCATCAACCGTGCACATGATTTTCAATGTTATGTTGAAGGAGTTAACAAGTTAAGAAAGCATGGAATTCGCATTTGCTCTCATATCATAAATGGGTTGCCGCTTGAATCGTATGACATGATGATGGAAACGGCACGTGAAATTGCTAAATTAGATGTGCAAGGGATTAAAATTCACCTGCTGCATCTTTTAAAAGGCACGCCAATGGTCAAGCAATATGAAAAAGGCATGCTTGAATTCCTCACACTTGAAGACTATGTAAACTTAGTATGCGACCAATTGGAAATTTTACCGCCGGAAATGATAGTTCATCGCATTACGGGTGACGGCCCAATTGACTTGATGGTCGGCCCAATGTGGAGTGTAAATAAATGGGAAGTATTAAATGCCATTGATACAGAACTAAAGCGAAGAGACAGCTGGCAGGGTAAATTTTATCAAGGGGCTTTGAACCGATGAAAATGGAGCGTATTCTTCCTTTTGCAAAAAATTTACTCAAAAAAGCGGTAAAACCTGGTGATTTTGTGGTTGATGCGACAGTAGGAAATGGACATGACACCGTTTTTTTAGCTGAACTTGTAGGAGAAAACGGGAAGGTCTATGGCTTTGATATCCAGGAGGAAGCGATTGCGGCAACTAGAGATCGCTTAACGCAGCATGGTCTGTTAGAGCAGGTTACCATTTTTCATGCAGGCCATGAACAGCTTTCTGCTAACATTCCAACTGATGTTCACGGAAAACTTACCGGCGCTATTTTTAACCTTGGCTATCTGCCCGGCAGCGATAAAACGATAATAACCCGGCCGGAGACAACCATTGCCGCAATTGAGCAGTTGTTGGATTTGATGGCACCAGAAGGAACAATTGTACTTGTTATTTACCACGGGCACGAACAAGGTGCTGTGGAAAGGGATTCTCTTCTTCAATATTGCCAACAATTAGATCAAAGATCAGCCCATGTACTGCAATATCAATTTATTAATCAACAAAATACCCCGCCGTTTATCGTTGCGATTGAAAAAAGGTAAAACCAGGCCCAGCCTGGTTTTTTATTTTACCATTAATCTCGTCACAAACGCAGGTACTGACTTTTGTAATGACCTGTAGGCAAGTCCATTGAAATAAAAGAAATAACTAATCCAGCCACCGGATTTAATGATTCCTTTCGCCAGTTTACGGACATTTTTTTGTTTACGGACCTTTGCATCCGAAAGATAGATCCCTAACAAGCCTCGATTAATGAGCTGATGAAATTTTTTGTGTGGTAGGTACTCTGTATGCCTGTCCGCCTCCGTTACAAAATGCTTTAAGCGATTGAAAAGTGTTTCCTCACTTTTATAGTAGGAGCAAAAATTCAAGTCGCCTCCCGCAATGTCCTCCTCCTGGTCAATAAAATAATCCAAAAGAATATGTAATCCCTGAATATAGGGAAAGTATCCCTTACGAATATTTACAGCATCTTTCGCCTGAAAATCCTCACGCATCGCATACGAGATTAAACAAAAAATCCCAAGTGTGGAACCGGAGCAGGCCGAGAATTCATACCATTCCATATCTGGCAAATTATCCTGATAATAGCGAAACCATTTTTCCAGTCTGGGTACACGTTCCTCCTTTACCACATGCTTGTTTATTTGTAAGTCACAATAATACTGACATAACTCAATGAGATAATCTTTAATGACATCATAATGCTCTAACTCCCTTAAAACTGAACGACATGTTGCCGACAAATCATGCAAATACTGATTGTCATCCTGATCCGTACGAAGGTGGTAATAATTTTTCTCATCAGCATGTAGAACAAGCGCATCTGACATCGATTCGTGCAAGGCAGCAAAGTCATCAGGATCAAGGGAAGTACTTCGGTCGCACAGATTATCTAAATAGTCGCTGATTGTTTGATAAGCGACGATAAACTTGACTGCTTTTTTATAATGCTCACCAGCTGTGAGTGCAAGAATGGCTCCTCCCTCACAGTGGAAGGTTTTGTGCTCAATACTGGCAAGAGCTTGATTTCTAAGCTCAGGGTTCGGAATTTTTTCAGCACGCCTTCTCCAATAAGCCAATTCTTGATGGACTGCTGGAAGGATTTTTCTATAGACCCTTGACATGAGGGTGATTGGCATCATGGATTACAACAACCTTTCTTAATGATAAGAATATATTTATTTAACTTGATAAATGTCCAGCTTCAGCTACCAGCGACTAGCGGGCATACGTCGCTAAACGGTCGCATTCGCTTTTCTATACGATATAACCAATTGCTTTTAATTGACTGTTAACAAAATCCTTTGCATATTCAAAAACCTCTTCCCGCTCTGGTTCATTAAAGATTTCATGATAGCATTTTGGCCATTCCTTAAACCTTTTTTCCGATAATGGCACATGATTAAACCATTCTTTAACAGTTTTTTTATTAACAATCTTATCATCCCCGCCTTGCATCACAAGCATAGGGATATCCTGTATTTTTTCGAGGTTTTCGAATGCCAATTTTATGGCACCCGCAAGTTCACGATACCATCTGACAGAAACCTTTGTCACGTAAAGCGTATCATTGGAATCAGCTTCCCTTACATCCTCGTTTCTTGTCGCCATTTGGACAGTTAATCCTGAATTCATCCTTAAGGAAGGATAAACAACATTAAAAAGATGTGACATTGTGTCTAAAAATTTTGATGGATTATGAACGAGTCCTAAACATGGGGATGAAAGAATCACTCCTGCAATATTTAATCGTTCTTCCTGTAATAAGCGGATTGAAATCAAGCCCCCCATACTATGCCCTAACAAAAACACTGGCAGCTCATAGCGGTAAGCTGTTTGAACCCATTCTTTTACCTCAATGATATATTCATCAAAGGAATCAATATGGCCGCGTCGGGCTCTTGTTGTCATGCCTTGTCCTGGAAGGTCGGCCATAATGACATGAAAGCCGGATAACCGCCACATTTCGATCAGCCAGCCGTATCTCCCATGGTGTTCCATTGCCCCATGAACGATCACGATTACCGCTTTTGCTTCCCCTTCAGCTTCCCACTTCCACATATTTTTTCCCCCTAGAAAAAAGTAATAAGCAATTGTTTAAGTAAATAAGGTAAATTTTTTGATAATCACTTTAAGCATCGATAAAATAGAATCATCATTAAAAAAGGAGCGAAACAAATGATTTACCCCTATAAAGATAAATACCCGTTAATTGCTGAGACCGCATTTATTGCTGATTATGTAACGATAACTGGTGATGTCGAAATTGGCGAACAGTCCAGTGTCTGGTTTAACTCGAGTATTAGAGGTGATGTCGCACCAACGAGGATTGGCAATAAAGTGAATATCCAAGATAACTCTATCTTACACCAAAGTCCTAATAACCCGCTAATTTTAGAAGATGAAGTAACAATTGGGCATCAAGTAATCCTTCACAGCTGCATCGTAAGGAAAGGAGCATTAATCGGGATGGGGTCCATTATTCTTGATAATGCTGAAATCGGTGAAGGTGCATTTATTGGCGCAGGCAGTCTTGTTCCACAAGGGAAGAAAATTCCCCCTAATACTTTAGCTTTTGGCAGACCTGCTAAAGTTATTAGAGAATTAACCCCGGAGGATAAAAAAGAAATGGAACGCATTTATACAGAATATGCGGAAAAGGGCCAATATTATAAGTCACTTCAATCATAATTTTATGGAACAAAAGCTTAGGAACCTTATTTGCTCATATTTTTGTTATTTTGGCTGATATTTTGAACTAATGGCTCATTTTCCTTCATTAATGGCTTTTCATACAAATAATGTAAATTATTATTACAAAAAAGCACCCAACACAAAAATTGGGTGCTTTCCTATTAATGTTTCATTGTTTGTAATTCTTTTTGTAAGGCATAATCACGTTGAAAAGAATAAACATTCTCAACATATACTTGATGCCAAACCATAAACATGAGAACCGTCCAGATTTTCCGGCTGTTGTCGGCTTTCCCTTGGCAATGGTCTTCAAGTAAACTCAATACGTACGTTTTATTGATTAAATGATCCGTGTTGCTTTCACGGATGATTTTTTTCGCCCAGTCGTTCATTTCATTTTTTAACCAGTGGCGAATTGGCACTGGGAAACCAAGTTTCTTCCGATCAAGGACATGTGCTGGCACAATTCCTTCCGCGGCTTTTCGCAAAATAAACTTGGTTGTTCCATTAGCTGTTTTCAAGCTTGTCGGGATTTTCGATGCTACCTCAAACACGGCTTTATCAAGGAATGGCACACGCAGCTCCAATGAATGTGCCATTGTCATTTTATCTGCCTTCAGTAGAATGTCACCGCGCATCCATGTATGAATATCAATATATTGCATTCGGTCAACCGGGTCGTAACCTCTGGACTCTTCGTAAAGAGGCTTCGTTATGTCTGTATAGTTCAATCCATCACGATACACGTTTAAAAGATCACGCTTTTCTTCTTCCGTGAACATTTTCGCATTCCCAATATAACGCTCTTCCATTGGGGTTACGCCTCGCTCAATAAAGCTTTTACCTTTCATCCCTTCAGGCAAAATGCCGGCTATCCCTTTTAACAACACTTTTCCCACTCTTGGGATTTTATTAAATACCTCTAGCGATTGCGGTTCACGATAAATATTGTAGCCGCCGAATAATTCATCCGCACCTTCTCCTGAAAGAACGACCGTTACGTGCTTACGGGCTTCACGAGCAACGAAATAAAGCGGCACGCAGGCTGGATCAGCAAGCGGGTCATCCATATGCCACATGATTTTTGGAACTTCATTCATATATTCTTCAGGTGAAATGATATAACTGATGTTTTCAACACCAAGCTTTTCTGCCGTTTCTTTGGCGACATCAATTTCACTGAAGCCGTTGTGATCGAATCCTACAGAGAATGTCTTGATGGAAGGATGAAATTCCTTCGCAATCGATGCAATAATCGAAGAATCGATTCCCCCTGAAAGGAAGGAGCCAACCGGAACATCACTGCGCATATGCTTTTCTACTGAATCAAATAGAACATCTTTAATCTCTTTAATAAAATCATCTTCTGATTTATGGACTGGCTTAAATTGTGCCTTCCAATACTTTTTGATTTCCATGGCAGAGCCGATTTTTTTCGTAAAATAATGTCCTGGCTCTAATTTTTTTATTCCCTCTGACAATGTATTTGGTTCAGGAACAAATTGATAGGTTAAATAGTGCTGTAAGGAATCATAATTTAGAACATCATTTTCTATTGCAAGCAGAATGCTCTTTTTTTCAGAAGCAAAGAATGTTCTTTCCCCATCTTCAAAATAGAAAAACGGTTTAATCCCAAACGGATCCCGTGCCCCGTAAAGCGTCTGCTCTTGTTTATCCCATATTACAAAAGCAAACATCCCACGCAGCTTTTCAACCGCCTTTTCCTTTAAATGGCTATAAAGAGCGATGATGACTTCCGTATCGGAATTTGTTGCAAACGATAAGCCCTCCTTAAGCAGCTCTTCACGAAGCTCAACATAGTTATAAACCTCACCGTTAAAAATAATCCAGTACCGCTCATTTTCATACGTAAGCGGCTGGTGACCGCTCTCAATATCAATAATACTCAAGCGACGAAAGCCAAATTGAATATGGTCATCATAATAAAAACCATCATCATCTGGTCCTCGGTGAGTGATTATATCATTCATATTTTTAAATTGTTGTTTCTGTTCGTCACTATAGTTTTGTGTTTTGTTGTGTACACAACCGATAAAACCACACATTATGTACCTCACCTACTCCATTCTAAATATCCTTGCGAAGGACGTTTTTGCAAAAAACATACTCTCTAATACTACCACTTTTTTTGAAAAATGAAACTGTGAACAATAGGAAAATTAGGTACTATCATTTTTCACTTCTTTTGACCTACTTAAACATTTTATTCCATTCGCCAGAATGACTTTACAGGAATTTAGACGAAAAAATAAAAACGGGAGTTACATAAAAATGCAACTCCCACTTCTTCTATTTGTCTAGCTCCAGCGCGTAAGAGCTCGGGGACATAAGTCCTTAGTCAAGGCGCATCCGTCTTTCTGCTTATAGATTTGCTTGCCCGCGTAAAGCTTCAGCTTTATCAGTGCGCTCCCATGGAAGGTCAATATCTGTACGGCCAAAATGTCCGTAAGCAGCTGTTTGCTTGTAAATTGGGCGGCGCAGGTTCAACATATTAATGATTCCTGCTGGGCGAAGGTCAAAGTTGTTGCTTACAAGATCAACTAAAATATCTTCGCTTACTTTACCAGTACCAAAAGTATCAACAGAAATTGATACAGGTCTTGCTACACCAATTGCATAGGCTAACTGAACTTCACACTTCTCAGCAAGTCCTGCTGCCACAATATTCTTTGCCACATAACGAGCTGCATATGCTGCAGAGCGGTCAACTTTTGTAGGATCCTTACCAGAAAATGCACCGCCGCCATGACGAGCATAACCGCCGTAAGTATCAACAATAATTTTACGGCCAGTTAGACCAGCATCCCCTTGAGGTCCGCCAATAACGAAACGACCTGTTGGATTAATAAAATATTTCGTATTTTCATCAATTAGTTCTTGTGGAACAACCGGATTGATGACATATTCTTTTAAATTACGTTGAATTTGCTCTAATGCAACTTCTGGATGGTGCTGAGTAGAAATAACAATCGTATCAATGCGGACAGGCTTGTCATTTTCATCGTATTCAACCGTTACTTGCGTTTTTCCATCTGGACGAAGGTAAGGAAGTAACTCTTCTTTACGAACCTCTGTTAAACGGCGGGCAAGCTTGTGTGCAAGTGAAATCGGAAGCGGCATAAGCTCTTTCGTTTCGTTACACGCAAAGCCAAACATTAAACCTTGGTCGCCTGCACCAATGGCTTCAATTTGTTCATCAGACATTTGACCTTCACGTGCTTCTAGCGCTTGGTCAACACCCATGGCGATATCTGGTGATTGCTCATCAATGGAGGTTAATACTGCACAAGTCTCGGAGTCAAAGCCATATTTAGCACGATTATAACCGATTCCTTTTATTGTTTCTCGAACAATTTTCGGAATGTCTACATAAGTAGAAGTTGTGATTTCGCCAGCAACTAAAACTAGTCCTGTTGTTACTGAAGTTTCAGCGGCAACACGGGCATTAGCATCCTTTGCTAAAATAGCATCTAAAATGGAATCAGAAATTTGGTCACAGATCTTGTCAGGATGACCTTCAGTTACTGATTCAGAAGTGAACAAACGACGTTTTGTTGACATCTGAATTCCTCCTATAATATGAGATAATCGAGGTTTTATGAAGGTTACAGGAATACTTCTTCAACCTCGTGATTTGATACGGTACTCATTCCCTTAGTATGAAATAAACAAAGGATTATTATTAAAAACTCTTTTCACAAAAGGACTTATACAAAACAAAAAACCTTACCAATTTGAGGAAAGGTTGTTCCGGGCCTTTCACTCTTATCGTTCAAGACATGAGCCTTGCGTCAGATTAGCACCTTTGCACTTGAAAAGGACCTATTAGCGGCCATTCTTCTCATATTGCAGGTTGCTGGGTTTCATTGGGCCTGTCCCTCCACCAGCTCGGGATAAGAGAGTATCCGTTCAAATCAGAATAATACTCTACAATAGCGAACATTGTCAATCAATTTTTTTGCAAATTTCTAGCCCATCCTAATAAGTGAAAAATAAAACTGTTCTAATAAAAAATTAGCATGACTTTTTCAGTATTTTAGGAATAAAGTATAAAATATTACTCATTTTTATTGATTAGTGTAGATTAATTCGTTAAATGTGCTATACTATTTATTATTAAAATTATGAATATAAAGGAAGGGTTTCATTCAATGAATTCTGTTCATATTCCAAATGAATTAATGCAATTGCTAAATGAAAGTAATGTCCAAGTACAATTATCAGTACCCCAATTAGTTGAAAAAATTTTAAGCCGCAATGAAGGAACTTTAACCTCAACGGGAGCCGTTCGTGTCTCTACCGGTAAATACACTGGGCGGTCACCACAGGATAAATTTATTGTGATGGAAGAGTCCTCGAAGGATAAAATTGCCTGGGGCTCGTCCAATCAATCAATTTCTGAAGAGGTTTTCACAAATCTTTATCAAAAGGTCCTTGAGTACTTGAAAAACCAAAATGAAATTTATGTATTTAAAGGCTTTGCCGGCGCTGATAAAAAATCGCGCTTGCCCATCCAAGTTATCAATGAAATGGCTTGGCATAATTTATTTGCTCATCAATTATTCATATGTCCATCTGAAGACGAATTGCTCGAACATGATGCTGGATTTACAGTAATATCTGCTCCTAATTTCAAAGCAGACCCGGCTATTGATGGTACCAACTCAGAAACCTTTATTATCATCTCTTTTGAACGTCGAATCGTTTTAATCGGTGGAACTGAGTATGCAGGTGAAATGAAAAAATCAATTTTTTCTGTGATGAATTATTTGCTGCCAGAAAACAATATTTTTTCTATGCACTGTTCAGCCAATGTCGGGTTAGAAGGTGATGTTGCGCTCTTCTTTGGGCTGTCCGGTACAGGTAAAACAACTTTATCTGCTGATCCAAACCGCCGGTTAATTGGCGATGATGAACACGGTTGGTCATCAAATGGCGTCTTTAATATTGAAGGCGGCTGCTATGCTAAGTGTATTAATCTTTCTCGTGAAAAAGAGCCGCAAATCTTTGATGCCATCCGTTTTGGCACTGTACTTGAAAACGTTGTCATAAATCAAGAGTCGAGAATCCCTGATTATGATGATGGAACTTTAACAGAAAATACACGTGCAGCTTATCCAATTGAAGCGATTGATAATATTGTACAGCCAAGCATTGCTGGTCATCCAAATACAATCGTTTTTTTAACAGCTGATGCCTTTGGAGTATTGCCGCCAATTGCAAAATTAACGAAAGAACAAGCAATGTATCATTTCTTAAGTGGGTACACTTCAAAGCTAGCCGGAACTGAGCGTGGTGTTACATCACCAGAAGCTACTTTCTCCACCTGCTTTGGAGCACCATTCCTGCCGCTTCCTGCAACTCGTTACGCAGAAATGCTTGGTGAAAAAATACTTGAGCACAATGCAAATGTGTTTCTCGTCAATACAGGCTGGACTGGCGGCGAATATGGTGTCGGTAATCGGATGAAGCTTTCCTACACACGTGCAATGGTTCAAGCCGCCTTGGAAGGCGAACTTAACCATGTGGAAACGGTTAAAGATGAAATTTTCGGCTTGAATATTCCGCTTCATATTGCCGGTGTTCCGGATGAAGTCCTGCAGCCGAATAAAACATGGGCAGATTCATCAGCCTATGAGAAGAAAGCAAAAGAACTTGCCGGGAAGTTCCGTGAAAACTTTAAGAAATTTACGGAAGTATCCGCTGAAATTGAAGAAAAAGGCGGCCCTATCGCATAACTTAGTTAGCACCATTGAAAAAGCGATTCCTTTGGAGAATCGCTTTTTTGATTTTATTAATCTGTAGGCTTTCCAACTCTAACAAAATTCGAATCCCCCATTACGCCAAAACTATATTTGCCGCTCTTTTTAATTTGGAAATCTCCTTTGTAGAGCGAGTACTTTTTTCCATCATCTGTATTGTGATCTGTTTTATTTTTAAAAGTAAAATTTGAAACGTCGGAGGGATCGTCTTCATTAACTATCTCTAATTCTATCTCATCAGGGAGGTTTTCACCGTAAACTTCAATGGTTGCATCCTCATAAAACCCGGCAAATAAATCTTCTTGGGAAATCAATAATGTTGCATTACCGCCGAGTAAGACATAATGGTCCTTCACATAAATAGTAAATTCACCAATCTTCTTCTGCTTCCCCGATGTATTGCCGACAATGAATTCTAGGTTCCATTTTCCTCGCTTGTCAAATATACGCAAGTTAACCAAAGCATGAGTATCTGCACCGTACATTCCGGCTGATAACTGTCCAACTCCAAACGTACTTTTTATTCCTGTATCTAAGTGTGTTGCTTCAATATTTATATATTGATACGATTTAATGTCCTTTCCCCATAAAAAAACCATTGTATTACGTGTTTCACGATTATCCCATACTACCCATTCCTTTGGTGCCAAGAGACTGACCTTGTTTGGAATACCAAAATTACTATCAACATAATGTGAGCCATTTTTGTCGACCAATGCAAAATAATCACCTTCCTGAGCCTGTTTAATAACAGTCCCAGTTCTTGGGGTCTTATCCTCCGATTTATTTGTTAGATAAAGGATGGGAGTGATGAGAATTAAGATAAACACCGCAGCTAAAGCAGCGAATCTTTGGGATTGAAAATTCCTCTTTGGCTTAAACGATTCCGCCTCACTAATCGTCTTTAACATTTCCGTTCTCTGAATCGTAGTTAATTCATGTTTTGGGAAATCCGCTAATACTTCAAGCAATTCTTTATCCGATAAATGATTCAAAATACTCCCCCTCCTTTAAACGCTCATTTAGTTTCTTTACGGCTCGAAAAAAGGTCACATTCACTTTATTTTCGGACCAGCCTAGGACCTGTCCCGCCTCTAGTGAGGAAAGCTCAGCGATGCCTCTTAATAAAATCACGTCCCTGTAATTTGGTTTTAGTTCATTAATCGCCCCATACAGTTGTGCATACTCTATTTTCCTCATTAGTTTCTCTTCTGTTTGCGGCACGTGGAGCTTTGGTGACTCTTGGTCCAGCCGCTCCTTTAATCGCTGCCAGACGGACTTCTTTCGATAAAAATCGATCGCAGTATTTCTGGCAATAGAAATCAGCCATGTTTTCGGACTCGATTCGTTTTTAAACCGGCTGAAGGCGCGAAAGGCCCGTAAAAAGGTCTCCTGAACCAAATCTTCAACATCAGTAGTCCCCGTATAATAAACAAGATAATTAGTAACATCCTTTTCAAATTGAATAAACCATTTCTCTATCTGATGACCCCGTTCCAACCAGATCCCCCCTTCCAAAATCATTCAAAACTTTTTAATCTACTAATAAGACGATTGCGCTGATTGTTTATTACACTTTTTACGCCAAAAGAAAAAGCAGGAGGAAAACCAGCCTGCTCAGTTTGTCGAATTCAATGAAATTAATTGATAGGTTAACGTCGTACTGCTATTTTCCCATTCTACTTTTTTGATCACTGCGGTTCCACTTGATTCACTGTCCATCGTTTTTCTTACATCAATAGGAATCTCGAGCGGATAAAGTCTGTATCCTTCCTTCTCAAGTACAAAAAGATTTTCCTCTACTCTTTTCTCCCTGCCTTTTGTCACGATCATCGTATTTAACTCAAGGGGCATTCCCATAAAAAAAATCCGCTCCTCTTCTTGTATTAACTATATATTACCATCATCTGCTCTGATTTTTCATCCACTTTGACAAATCCTCTACAACTTTTCTATTCTCTGCTGGTGGAAAATAATGTGTAAACTCGGAAAAATACCAACCATCAACTGGTTTTTCAAGTGACCTTAGTCTTCTTTCAAGGCGATACGCATGCTCCACTGACACATTATGATCCTTTACACCATGAATAATTAGAACCGGAGCTGCAAGCCTCTCCAATTGATAAAGTGGTGTTCGCTCCTGATACCGCTCTGGAAACTTCTCAGGGGTACCGCCAATGACCCGTTTCATCATTCTCCGCAAATCTTTCCGCTCTTTATACGTTAGGGTCATATCACTCACTCCGCCCCAAGTAACAACAGATGCTGCTTCAGGAAACTGTAATCCAGTCAACAGCGCCATGACACCGCCGCGGGAAAAACCAAAGATATGGATATCTCGAACCCTCGAAAGAGATTTTAACAATAAAAAAGCAGCATAGGCATCCTCCCTGTCCTCCCCGGCGAAATCCTCATTCCCCTCCCCGCCTTGATTTCCTCGATAGTATGGCGCAAAAACGATAAAGCCCTCGGCCGCAAACTGAGAAATCCGAGCAGGACGTACTTTTCCAACATTCTTAATGCCGCCGCGTAAATATAGGAATCCATCCATGGGTTCATCACCGATTGGAGCTGCAAGCATCCCTTTCACCCTTAAACCATTTGAAAGGTATGTAATAACCGTTAATTCAACATTAGGATTTGGCGAAGGAAAACGTGTTTGTTCAAGGATTTTTCCATTATTTATGTACATCTGTATTCCATCCTTAAAAAAATTTATTATTATTAGGCATTCACACATTCTTCTCCTTTTCATACGATATCTTAGGCAATTAGCCCAGATTTCTTAATGGTATTTAAGGAGGTTCATTTTATGAAAAAATCGTTAAAGTTCAGTTTCTCCTTTCTTCTCATTGCTATCCTTATGTTTTCTTTAGCCGCTTGTAATAATGATTCCAAAACGGAGCCTAAGAAATTGGAAAAGGTGCGAATTGCGGAAGTTACCCGCTCCATTTTCTATGCCCCGCAATATGTTGCCTTAGCAAAAGGATTTTTCAAGGCTGAAGGGTTAGACATTACCCTAACAACTACTCCTGGTGGCGACAAAACGATGACAGCCCTTATTTCAGGGGGTGCAGACGTTGCCTTAGTTGGTTCGGAAACATCGATTTACGTTTACGCCCAAGGTGCTAATGACCCGGTCATCAATTTTGCGCAGCTGACACAAACTGATGGCACATTCCTTGTTGCCCGGGATAAAATTGATAATTTCTCATGGGATCTATTAAAGGGAAAAACCTTTCTAGGCCAGCGTAAAGGCGGCATGCCGCAAATGGTGGGTGAATTTGTCTTAAAGAAGCATGGCATTGACCCACATCAAGATTTAAATTTAATCCAAAATATTGACTTCGCAAATATTGCAAATGCTTTTGCCTCAGGCACAGGAGAATTCGTTCAGTTATTTGAACCCACGGCAAGTATTTTTGAAAAAGAAGGAAAAGGCCATATCGTTGCTTCCTTCGGAAAAGAATCTGGCCATGTACCATATACAACTTTTATGGCGAAAGAAAGCTATATGAAAAAGAATAAAGAAACGATTGAAAAATTCACGAGGGCCATTTATAAGGCGCAGCAATGGGTAGAATCTCATAGTGCTGAAGAAATTGCCAAAGCCGTTGAATCGTATTTCCCTGATACCGATCCCGAAATTATGAAAACTGTTGTCGAGCGCTATAAGAGCCAAGGTTCATATGCAACAGACCCAATCTTAGACACAATTGAATGGGCAAATCTGCAAAACATCATGGAAAAAGCCGGTGAACTGCCGAAAAAAGTAGATCATAAAACGCTTGTAAATACTGAAATTGCAAAAAAAGTCATTAATAAATAATAGGAAAGGGAGGCCGTTTAAATGAGCTTTTTACAAGTTCAAGATATACATCATATTTATTTCACCAAAGCCTCTGCCACCACGGCCCTCTCCGATATAACACTCACGGTTGAGGAAGGAGAATTTGTCTCCTTTCTCGGCCCAAGTGGCTGTGGAAAGACGACCCTGCTGTCCATCATTTCAAGTTTACTTAAACCGACCCAAGGAACAGTTTTGTTAGAAAATAAGCCCGTATCAACATCCAAAAATCAAATCGGTTATATGCTCCAGCAGGATTATTTGTTTCCTTGGAAAACGATTGAAGAAAATATCCTGATAGGATTGAAACTATCGAAGCAGCTTAACGAAAAAAACAAATCGGCCGCATTAAACCTTTTATATCAAATCGGATTAAGTGGAGTGGAAAAACAACTGCCAAAGCAATTATCTGGCGGTATGAGACAGCGGGCAGCCCTTGTAAGGACGCTTGCCACTGAACCTAAATTACTCATGCTTGATGAACCCTTTTCCGCCTTAGATTATCAAACAAAGCTGAAACTTGAAGATCTAATCTCGCAAACATTAGATGAATTTAGAAAAACTGCCATTCTCGTTACCCACGATATCGGTGAAGCCATTGCCATGAGTGATCGCGTCTTTTTACTTTCACCCAGTCCGGGCAGGATTTATAAAACCTTAACCATGCCGGAGGAATTAAGAATGGTTTCCCCGTTTGAAGCAAGAAATCATGAAGTATTCCCAAGTATCTTTCAATTAATATGGAAGGAGTTGGAGTCTCTTGAGCAAGGAAAAGAATAAAGTAGAACTCCTCCATACTAACTACATTCATTCGTTAAAAATCGAACGAAGATGGGTTCGTTTTTATCAAGCCGTCATCATTATCGTCTTTTTCTCCAGCTGGGAACTATCAAGTCAAAAGCAATGGATTGACCCGTTGATTTTCAGTTCTCCATCTAAAATCTGGCATTTATTTTTGGATAAAATGCAAGATGGGTCATTATTAACACATACAGGTGTGACCCTAACGGAAACCATTTTTGGCTTTGTTCTTGGTACCTTTCTTGGTACGATATTAGCTGCCATTCTCTGGTGGTCACCGCTGATTCAAAAAATTCTTGACCCCTACCTCGTTGTATTAAATGCGATGCCGAAAGTAGCCCTTGGCCCAATTTTGATTGTAGTACTTGGTTCAGGGTATCCATCGATTATTGCAATGGGTGCGATTATCTCGGTCATCATTACCACCATTGTCGTTTATACCTCATTTAAAGAGGTGGATCCAAATTATTTAAAAGTGCTGCAAACCTTTGGAGCAACGCGATTTCAATGCTTTAAAGAAGCTATTCTCCCTGCAAGTTTTCCGACGATTATCTCGACCTTGAAGGTAAATGTTGGCTTATCATGGGTCGGCGTCATCGTTGGAGAATTCCTGGTATCGTCCCGCGGCCTTGGATATATGATTATCTATGGTTTCCAAGTTTTTAATTTTTCCCTCGTTTTCTTATCACTCTTAGTGATCGCAGTAATTGCCACGATTATGTATCAGCTTGTGGAACTTTTAGAAAAAAAACTAATTAAGGAATAGTGATTATGGCTATTCCTTTTTGATTTGAAGCTGTTTTATCCGATTTATACATTTTTTGATGACTTCATCCTGCATGATAAAGCTGTAGTCATCCCCAAATCGCAGCTGCAAAATATCCCCATTCACTGCAACAGGTCCATTTGTTTCAAAATAGGTATTGGTTTTCTCCACCCTTTTAACCGTTCCCCAAAAGACCGCCTTAACAAATGATCCATTTTGATCAGAAACTCTATACTCAGCAATAAATTCTATGCCGTCAAGAATTGCCCCGGTCTCCTCGTACGTCTCTCGTCGAGCTGCCTCTTCAAGTGTCTCCCCTAATTCCACTTTTCCACCGGGAAATTCAAGACCCCGTTGTTTATGATTCGTTAAAAACCAATTATCCTTATATTGACAAATAACCAGCACATGCCTTACTACCTCTTGGAAGGCACCATGTGAAAAAGAAAGTTCAACCTTGTTCCTGTTACGATCAAAAAACTGTTTCATCAATTAACCCGCTCCATTTTTTCATTATGCTATAATTATAAACAACAAAAGGGAAATCCTAAAGTTTCAGATTTCCCTAAAAAGTATTATTTCGGTAATATATTCATGCTCTC
>Ga0213824_1000939_pt1 | contig 19186 bp, 16 predicted proteins | sample MC6MC0906MG_FD_179892 | JGI IMG/M metagenome (GOLD analysis project Ga0213824, IMG submission 179892) | Enriched soil aggregate microbial communities from Iowa State University, Ames, United States - MC6-MC0906-MG | ecosystem: Environmental > Terrestrial > Soil > Unclassified | place: USA: Iowa...
AAAGAGAGTGAAGCAGGTAATAATTACAGAGCCTTTTCAGTATCAGGTGATTGATCTCCCGATTCCGGAGCCGGGAGAGGGCGAAGTGTTGGTGCAGATGAAGGCGGCAGGAGTATGTGGGTCTGATATCCATCTGTTCCTGGGAGAAAATCCTCAGGCAGTATTTCCAAGAGTTCCTGGCCATGAGAATGCAGGAGTGATTGTAAAGACCGGAAGCGGGGTGACGAGGGTACGGGAAGGCGACCGGGTGGTAGTGGATTTGGTTGTTGCGTGCGGTGAGTGCCCGCAGTGTAAGAACGGAAGGCGGAATGTATGCCGGACTGTCAAGGCAAGAGGTGCGGCCATAGACGGCGGCTGGCGGGAATATTTTGTGGTTCCTGAACATGAAGTATATTTGATTCCGGATGCCATGGAGTTTAAGGATGCAGCATTAGTGGAGCCCTTTGCCATAGGAGGGCACTGTACAAAAAGAGGCCGGGTTACGAAAGAGGATCTGGTACTGGTACTGGGAAGCGGTACGATTGGTGCGATCATTCTTCAGACCTGCAAGGCGAAAGGCTGCCGGGTGATTTGTGCCGATATTAACGGGAGTTCGTTGGAACGGGCGATTTCCTATGGCGCTGATTTTGTGATTAATACGAGAGATGAAGACCTGGTTAAAAGGGTTCAGGAAATTACCGAAGGAGCCGGAGTGGATGTTATCTTTGATTCCGCCTGCTACCCCGGTTCTCTTTTTCAGGTCATGAAGCCGGGAATTATTGCAAACGGCGGCAGGATTATTCCATTGGGATTCTGCACAGAGCCGGAGAATATCACTCAAGCCATGATCAATGGCAGAGAGTTAGAGATCATTGGAACCAGAATGTCCTGCGGGCAGTTTGTTCCGACGATTGAAAAGATGACCGCAGGGGAATTTCAGATCGATGGAATTGTCAGTCATTATATTCCGTTTTCTGAAATCGGTAAGGTGTTTGAATCTATGAAACAGCCGCCGGCGGATCTAAGAAAGATGGTTATCCTGTTTGACTAAGTCAGGCGGAAACTATAATAAACTTATACTTATTAGGGAGGTATTTATTATGTTCAAAAAGGTTAGTGCAGCAGTTCTTTCAGCAACGATGATTTGTTCGCTGGCAGCATGCTCAGGGCAGAGTTCCACTGAAACCACAACCGCTGCTGCGGCATCTCAGACGGCTGCAGGCGCATCTGCTGAAACGACTGCTGGGGCGGCCAGTGCAGGCGGCGAATTTATTCTTGGCTCCCCACAGCCTTTAACCGGCGTGAATGCCCAGGCAGCCCAGGCAACTCTAAACGGAATCATGCTGGCGGTTGAAGAACTGAATGCAGAAGGTGGCTTAAACGGACAGACAATCAAGCTGGTTACTTACGATGACCAGGGTTCACCGGAAGAGGCTGTTAAGATTGCCAATAAGATGGTAGAAGTAGACAAGGTGGATGCAGTAATCGGGCCATTACTTAGTACCTGCCAGATGGCTCAGGGTGCGCTGTTAAATGACGCAAAGATCCCGACGATTGGAATCGGATTAAGCCCGTCCTTTATGGAGAACGGCTGGGATTATATCGTAAGATCATCTCTAAACAGTGATTATGTTATGAAGATTCTGGCTCAGAACATGGTAGATTTGGACGTTCATTCCCTGGCGATCTTCTCCGGTCAGGATGATTCTTCCAAAAAGGCAGCCGGCTCTATGAAAGCAGAGGCGGAAGCGGTAGGAATTACGGTTACTACAACAGAAACTTATGTAGATGGAGACACAGATTTCTCCGGACAGGCAGCAAAGCTCATCAACACAAAGCCGGATGCAATCTATGCGGCATCCTATGCCAATGTGCAGCCGATTATCGCAAAGCAGCTTCGTCAGTTTGGTTTTGAAGGACTGTGCTTTAATAAGGAACTGTTCCAGGCAGACAGCTTAAGAGTAGCCGGTTCCGCGGCTAACGGCTGGATTTTTGCTTATCCTTACATATCATACAAAACGGTAGATGAATGTGATATTCCTAACATGAAGGAATTTATCGTTAAGTATGAAGCCAAATACGGTGCTCTTCCATATCATGAAGGTGCAATGAGAGGATATGATGCGGTAAAGGTTTTAGCTGAGGGAATTAAGAATGCCGGAAGCACCGATCCTGAAGCAATTATGGCAGGGATTAAGAGCATAAGCGGATTAGAGGGTCTTGGCGGCACCTTTGATTATACCGGTGGAGACGGCGAAGGATTACATTCCTGCAACAGCTATGTAATTGCCGATGAGAAGTATACTGTACTGGATAAATGGGTAGGTGACGGCGGATTTGAGGCATTCAAGGCAGGAAAGTAACAGACATTGATATACATATCCGGTGGAAGAGTCCGGTTCAGGTTTGCACCGGGCTCTTTTGCCGATCATTTTAATCAGGAAGGATGATAATGATGTTAATACAGGTAGTAATATCAGGGCTTGTGATCGGCTGCGTGTACGGGCTTATTGCACTGGGATACAGTCTGATTTATAAAGCGTCCGGGCTTATGAGCTTTGCCCAGGGAGATATGTTGACTTTGGGAGCGTTTCTTGGTTATAGCTTTTATGGAATTTTTAAGCTTCCCTTTGTAATTTCTCTGGTGTGTGTGGTATTGTGTATGTTCTTTCTGGGCCTGTTTCTGGAAAAGGCCATAATTCGTACACTGCTTAAAAATCATGTTTTACCGGTTTATATTGTACTTGCAACCATCGCTATATCCTATATAATCCAAAATGCGGCGATGTTAATCTGGGGAACACAGACACTGTCATTTCCGCAGATTTTCCCGATTCCGCTGGTAGGCGTGCTTGGAGTTAAAGTACAGCCGGAAGCATTATTTTGTATTCTGATGAGCCTGGTATGTATGGTGGCATTACATATATTTATGAAATATACCCGTTTTGGTACGGCGATGCGTGCGGCTGCCATGGATGCAACAGCGGCACGGGCCTGCGGAATCAATGTTTCCTTCAGCACTGGCGTAACCTGGGGCTTATCTGCCGGTGTTGCGGCAACAGGCGGAATCTTACTTGGGCCTATTTACGGCGTTTATACCATGTTAGGAGCTATCATCGGAAGAAAAGGATTTTCCAGTGCGGTAATCGGCGGTTTTGGAAATATGTATGGCGCAATTGTGGGAGGTATTCTGCTTGGACTTGTAGAGACCTGTACTTCCGCGTACATCTCTTCTGCTTATAAGGATATTATATCCTATTCAGTGCTGCTTTTGTTCCTGTTTGTTAAGCCTACGGGTCTTTTCAATGAGCAGGCGCTTACAGACTAAAGAAGGGGGAAATGGGAATGAAATTAAAATCAGTTTCAAAAATTCTGCTTGCAGTTCTGCTTCTGCTGGTTCCGCTGCTGTTTCGGAATTTTAATTACGGAATTTTAATCTGCGGATTTATTGGAATTTACATTATTGCAATTTCCGGGCTTGACCTGGTGTTTGGATACTGCGGGCAGATCTCAATGGGACATGCTGCTTTTTTCGCTATTGGTGCTTATGGTTCGGCGCTTCTGCACAAATATCTGCATCTGCCGATTCTGTTGACCATGGTGATTGCGGCTGTGATTGCCACACTGATCGGTGCGTTGCTTGCTTATCCGGCTTCTAAGCTGGTTTTTCACTTTCTTTCACTGGCAACGGTAGCATTCGGAGAGATTGTTTACCAGTTAGTAGCCCAGTCACCGGGAGGAATCACAGGTAACTTTACCGGCTTCTATACCGATTCTATCAATTTATTGGGTTTCAAGATCAGTACTAATACCAGATTTTATTACTTTGCACTGGTATGTGTATGTGGCTTTTTACTGATGAAGCACCGGCTGGTGAAATCCAAGGAAGGACGTGCTTTTTTAGCCATTCGAGAAAATTCCCATGCTGCGGACGGAATGGGAATTGATGTGAAGCGATACAAGATTATTGCCTTTGCTACCAGTGCTTTTTATACGGCCTTTGCCGGTTCCATGTATGCACACTATGTACGTTTTATCAGCCCGGAGACATTTTCCAACAGACAGTCTGTTATGTTCTTAACGATGCTTCTTTTTGGCGGTACTGCTTCCTTAAGCGGACCGATTATGGGAGCTGCAGCCGTTCTCCTATTGAATGAAGGACTTCGTTTTGCTGAGCGGTATCAGATGCTGATCTATGGATTTATGTTGTTAGTCGTTATTTTGCTGATGCCGGGCGGAATCTATGGCATCATTAAAAAACAGATTGATAAAAGAAGGGTGGTAAGCTGATATGCTGACAGTAAAAGATGTTACCTTGCGCTTTGGCGGGCTGACAGCCGTAAATAATGTATCCCTTAAGATTAAACAAGGCACGATCAATGGCCTGATCGGACCGAACGGAGCAGGAAAGACGACCTTTTTCAACCTGATCAGCGGTGTCTATACACCCAATGAGGGAGAGATTGTATTTGATGGTGTGAAGCTCAACGGGAAAAAATGCTTTGAGATCAATCACATCGGGATGTCCAGAACCTATCAGGTTATCAATTTATTCCGGAAGATGACAGTTGTGGAAAATGTAATGGTAGGGCTGCACCCCAAGATGAAATCAGGATATTTTTCCGCCATACTGGGCACAAAGGGTCAGAGGGAGGAAGAGAAGGAAGTGCTTGAGAAGGCATTGGACTGGCTGGATTTTGTAGGGCTTCGGGGCAATGCTTATGAGATGTCCGGTTCTTTATCCTATGGGAAACAGCGCCTGTTGGAGATTGTCCGTGCTCTGGCCAGCAATCCTAAGCTTCTGCTTCTAGATGAACCGGCAGCAGGAATGAACTCCAAGGAGAAAGAGGAGCTGTTTGATATTCTGCGCAAGATCCAGAATCTGGGCGTGACAATTTTAATGATTGAGCACGATATGAAACTGATGATGGGAATTACGGATTATATATTTGTTCTTAACTACGGCAAGAAGCTGGCGGAGGGTACGCCTGTCCAGATTCAGAATAATCCGGAAGTAATTGCAGCTTATTTAGGGGAGGATTAATCTATGGCGCCATTGCTGGAAGTAAAGAATTTGAATTATTCATATGGGAATATCCATGTGGTAAAGGATGTCAATCTCTATATTAATGAAGGTGAGATTGTAACCCTGATCGGGGCCAATGGAGCTGGGAAAACGACGACTCTTCGGACGATTTCCGGACTAACGGATGCCTCCGGAGTGAAAGGCGAAATTATCTTTAACGGTAAAAATATCCAGAAGATGCCCGGTAATAAGATCACTTCACTGGGACTTTGCCAGGTTTTAGAGGGACGTCACATCTTTTCAAAGCTGACTGTCCGGGAAAATCTGCTGGTAGGTGCTTATACCCGTAAGGATATGGATAATGTAAAAAAAGAACTGGAAGAGATCTATACATTGTTTCCCCGTTTGCGGGAAAGAATGGAACAGTTGGGCGGAACACTCAGCGGAGGAGAGCAGCAGATGCTTGCAATCGGAAGAGCGTTGCTTGGAAAACCGAAGCTGCTGCTCTTAGACGAGCCTTCCCTGGGACTGGCTCCGCTGGTAATCAGAGAAATTTTTGAAGCGATTGTCCGGATTCGTAATACCGGTATGACGATTATGTTTGTAGAGCAGAACTCTAAAATTGCTTTAGAGACTGCAGACCGGGGATATGTGGTCCAGAACGGACAGATTGTTATGGAAGATACCTGTAAGAATCTTGCCAGTAATGAAGAGGTTAAAAAAGCATATCTGGGAGAAGATTAAAATTCCTAAGAGTATTGTACTTGACAAAACCATAAAAAAACACTATCATTACAAGGTATAAGGAAATATCCTGTGGGTATACCCTATATGCCCCAAAAGCATGGGCAGGAATAAGGAAAAAGGTAGAGAAGAAGAGGAGTACGCTTATAACCCTGAAAGAGAAAACCGTTCACCGGCTGAAAGACGGTTAAGGTAGTGTATGCGGAAGGTAGCTTCTGAACCGGAAGGCTGAAATTTTGTAATTCAGTAGGCTTTCACGTGTGGCTGCGTTATAGGCTATATGAGATATGGTAGGATATACCATATGAACAAAGGTGGTACCGCGTTAATTCGCCCTTTGCATCCCAACGATGCAAGGGGCTTTTTTTTGTATACGGGGAAATCTCTTTGGAATTTCCAGTTATACAAAGCGCTCCGCTTTGGAAGCGCAATTCCGTCATAGGGCATACTGATTAGCCCGGAATATATGGCGGTCAGCAGGAAGGAGAACATGATGAAAGAATTGGAGAAGACCTATAATCCGGCAGGGATTGAAGGCAAGCTTTATGAGAAATGGCTGGATAAAAAGTATTTTCATGCAGAACCAAATAAGGATAAAAAGCCCTTTACCATTATCATGCCGCCGCCCAATATCACAGGGCAGCTTCATATGGGGCATGCCTTAGACAATGCCATGCAGGATATTTTGATCCGCTATAAGCGGATGCAGGGATTCGAAGCCCTGTGGCAGCCAGGCACAGACCATGCGGCTATTGCAACGGAAGTTAAGGTTATCGAGAGCTTAAAGAAGCAGGGAATTGAAAAAGAAGAACTGGGCAGGGAAGGCTTCCTGGAAAAATGCTGGGACTGGAGAAAAGATTATGGCGGTCGGATCATCAACCAGCTTCATAAACTGGGATCTTCTGCCGATTGGGACAGAGAGCGTTTTACCATGGATGAAGGCTGTTCCGCAGCCGTTCAGGAAGTATTTATCCGACTCTATGAAAAAGGTTATATTTATAAAGGTTCCCGTATTGTAAACTGGTGTCCGGTTTGCCAGACTTCCATTTCTGATGCGGAAGTGCTGCATGAGGACCAGAACGGCTTCTTCTGGCATATTAATTACCCTATCGTAGGAGAAGAAGGCAGATTTGTGGAGATTGCAACTACCAGGCCGGAAACCCTTCTTGGAGATACTGCAGTAGCAGTGAACCCAGAAGATGAGCGCTATCAGGACCTTATCGGCAAGATGTTAGAGCTTCCTCTTACCGGCCGCCAGATACCGGTGGTAGCAGATTCTTATGTGGACAAAGAATTTGGTACCGGCTGTGTGAAGATTACCCCGGCCCACGACCCCAATGACTTTGAGGTTGGAAAGAGACACGATCTTCCTGAAATCAATGTCATGAATGACGATGCCACCATCAACCTTCCTGGCAGCAAATATCATGGTATGGAACGCTATGAGGCCAGAAAAACCATTGTAAAGGACCTTGAAGAGCTGGGGCTTCTGGTAAAGGTTGCTCCCCATGCCCATGCGGTAGGGATCCATGACCGCTGTAAGACCACTGTAGAGCCTTTGGTTAAGCAGCAGTGGTTTGTCAAGATGGAAGAGATGGCAAAGCCGGCAATTGAGGCTTTAAAATCAGGAGAACTGAAATTCGTTCCGGAGAGATTTGATAAGACCTATCTTCACTGGCTTGACAATATCCGTGACTGGTGTATTTCCAGACAGCTTTGGTGGGGACATCGCATCCCGGCATATTATTGTGACCAGTGCGGAGAGATCATCGTGTCAAAAGAAGTTCCCACAGTATGCCCAAAATGCGGAGGAACCCATTTGACTCAGGATGAGGATACCCTTGATACCTGGTTTTCTTCTGCTCTCTGGCCATTCTCCACTTTAGGCTGGCCGGAAAAAACAGAGGACTTAGAATACTTCTACCCAACCGATGTGCTGGTTACTGGCTACGACATTATCTTCTTCTGGGTAATCCGAATGGTATTTTCCGGAATCGAGCAGACCGGTAAGCTTCCTTTCCACACGGTGCTGATGCACGGTCTGGTAAGAGATTCGGAAGGCCGCAAGATGAGTAAATCCTTAGGAAACGGAATCGATCCTCTGGAGGTTATTGAAAAGTACGGAGCCGATGCTCTGCGAATGACCCTGATCACCGGAAATGCGCCCGGCAATGACATGCGTTTCTATTGGGAGCGGGTGGAAGCCAGCAGAAACTTTGCCAATAAAGTTTGGAATGCTTCCCGCTTCATTATGATGAATATTGAAAAAGCACCGGATGCAAAGGCAGCGCTTTCTGAACTTACCATTGCGGACAAATGGATCCTGTCCAAGGCGAACACCCTTGCTAAGGATGTAACGGAGAACCTGGATAAGTATGAGCTTGGAATTGCTCTTCAAAAGGTTTATGATTTTATCTGGGAGGAATTCTGCGACTGGTATATCGAGATGGTGAAACCAAGGTTATGGGATGATAAGGATCAGACAAAAGCGGCTGCCATCTGGACGCTGAAAACCGTGCTTATTAACTCTTTAAAGCTTCTTCATCCTTATATGCCGTTCCTCACCGAGGAAATCTTCTGCAATCTTCAGGACGAAGAGGAATCCATTATGATTTCCAGCTGGCCGGAGTATAAGGAAGAATGGAACTTTGATACAGAAGAGCATGCGGTTGAAACCATTAAGGAAGCTGTAAGAGGAATCCGGAATGTACGCACCTCAATGAACGTTCCGCCAAGTAAGAAAGCGAAGGTTTATGTTGTTTCTGAGAATCAGGAGATTCTTGATATCTTTGAACACAGTAAGGTATTTTTCGCTACGCTGGGATATGCCAGTGAAGTATATTTACAGAAGGATAAGAATGGCATAGCAGACGATGCCGTATCTGCGGTTATTCATCAGGCAGTTATCTATATGCCGTTTGCAGAACTGGTGGATATTGAAAAGGAAGTAGAGCGTTTAAAGAAGGAAGAAGAGCGCTTAGGCAAAGAACTGGCTCGTGTTGAGGGCATGCTTAACAACGAAAAGTTCGTAAGCAAGGCTCCGGCAGCCAAGATCGAAGAGGAAAAGGCAAAGCTTGAGAAATATGCTCAGATGATGGATCAGGTAAAGGAGAGACTTTCTCAGCTCTCTTAAATCTCCATCTTGGAAAATCGACAATATTAAATAGAATGTGAAAAACAGTCGAACATGGCAGAAAATGCTGTGGCCGGCTGTTTTTTGTTGCGCAGCCATGGGAGAAAGCGTCCTTTTTGAATTTTGTCCATTTGTCAGGAAGAGAGGAGGAAGAGACAAAAGGGGAACGTGTGGTCTGTAAGAATGTGTCGGCAAATGCCGTGGCAGGATGGAAAAAGGCGATAAAAAATTGGAATCATCCCCATGGTTTTGACAAATTCTGAATGGCTTACTGGCTATAATGTTCGTACAGGGCGGGAGGTGAAAGTGGCGACGGAAATAAACCTGTATATTGATGTGTTGTTCTTAACTAATTTTGCCATGGATTTCCTGGTATTATCCATTGTAAGACGGGGGATGAAGTATCGTCTCATATGGTGGAGAATGATTCTTGGGGCTATTTTGGGGGCAGCTTGGGCTGTGTTTGCTGCCGCTTTTCCATTTTTACCCCTGTGGCTTGAGATGGTAATAACCTATCTGGCAGTGAGCACCCTGATGGTGATGACGGCTTTCGACGTAAAAAGACCAAAGGAAATAGGGAAAGCAGTAAGTGCTCTTTATCTGGCTGCAGTTACAACGGCAGGCATAATGGATGCCCTATATCAGCATACGAAGGCCGGCTATTATATAGAACAGATTCTTAGAGGAAATGGTCAGGAAGCCATGCCCTTTTACCGGTTGATTTTTATTGCAGCGGGTACTTACTTTGGAATCCGCTGCTTTCTGCGGCAGATTTCCGCCATGCTTAAGGGGAAGAACAATTTTTATGAAGTTACCATGCATTACAGAGGAAAGAAAAAGGTAGTAACGGCGCTGCTTGATACAGGAAACAGGCTGTATGAACCAGTAAGCCGTCGGGCCGTCCATGTTGTGACCTATGAAGCTATCCGGGAGCTTTGCGAAAGTGTGTCGGAGGTCGTTTATATTCCCTACGGCAGTGTTGGGAAAAGTGACGGCGTGCTGCCCGGAATCTTTTTGGATGAGATGGAGGTACGTCAAGGGGATGAAGTGAAGGTGATTGAAAGGCCTCTGGTGGCCGTATGCAAAAAGACATTATCCGTAAATGGAGAATATCAGATGCTGCTGCATGAAGAGTGAGTGAACGAAGTAAAGGAGAGAGTATCAATGATTATAAAAGTATCCGTACCAAACCGTTTCCAGTTTAAGGCAATTCCAACATTTAAAACATTGATGATGCCATCACAGGGGGAGGTTCATTACATAGGGGGAGCTGATATTCTTCCTCCGCCTCTGGACAATGAAAAAGAAGCACAGATTATTGGACTTCTTGGCAGTGATGATGATCAGAGAGCAAAATCAGAGTTAATTGAACATAATCTCCGTCTGGTGGTATACATAGCGAAGAAGTTTGATAATACCAGTGTTGGGGTGGAGGATTTAATTTCCATAGGTACCATCGGACTCATTAAGGCCATTAATACGTTTAATCCGAATAAAAACATTAAATTGGCCACCTATGCCTCCCGCTGCATTGAAAATGAAATACTCATGTACCTGCGCCGGAATAACAAGACCAAGATGGAGGTTTCCATTGATGAGCCTTTGAACGTGGACTGGGATGGAAACGAACTCCTTTTATCAGATATTCTCGGAACCGAAGAGGACGTTATTTATAAGGATTTAGAAACTGAGGTGGAGCGAAACCTTTTAAATACTGCCATCAGCCGATTAAGCCCAAGGGAGAGAAAGATCGTGGAGCTGCGGTTTGGACTCACAGATGAGGAAGGAGAGGAAATGACCCAGAAAGAAGTTGCGGATTTACTGGGGATCTCCCAGTCCTATATATCCAGACTGGAAAAGAAGATTATGAAGAGGTTAAAAAAAGAAATTGTACGGTTTGAGTAACCGTTATGGCTGAAAAAAGGGAAGACTTAACATAGTCTTTCCTTTTTTTGTTAATTATGAAACTTTTTTGCGTTATAATACGTCTAATAGATAGAACCCCAGAGAGGAGGAAGAAATGAAACAAAAGATTGAAGAAGAGGCAGAACGAATCCTTTTGAAAAATTATGAATCTTATTACCGGCTTGCGTACAGTTATGTAAAAAATGAACAGGATGCCCTGGATATCGTTCAGGAGAGTGCATACCGGGTAATTAAGGAATGCAGGAGACTGAGAGAAGAAACCTATTTGTCGACCTGGATTCACCGGATTGTCATAAATGCATCCATTGACTTTTTAAGGAAGCAGAAAAAGGAAAGCGTGAGCTTTGATGAGGTGGAGATTCCACATGAAGACAGTTATAAGGAAGATGATCCTCTGGAGCTTTTAAGTTCATTAGAGGAAAAGGATCGTACAATCGTGATTTTAAAATATATGGAGGAATGGAAACTGGAAGAAATTGCTGAAATACTGGAAATGAACGTGAGTACTGTTAAGGCCAGGCTATACCGGGCACTGAAGAAACTAAAGATTTTACTGGAACCCGAGATTACGTAGGAGAGAAAGGAGCAGTTATTATGGAACACAGTGATGAGGAAAAACTGTTAAGGATGAAAGATAGATACCATAATATTCCTGTGCCGGATGCTGCCCGTACAGTTATGGCGGCAGGAATTGAGAGAGCAAAAAAAGAAAAGAGGAGAATTCAGATGATGAAAATGACAAAAAGAACAGGAATCACAGCAGCAGCTGCAATGGCAGCAATCGTAATTATGGCAAATGCCAGCCCGGTTACCGCCAATGCTATGGAAGAAATCCCGGTTTTAGGAGCAATCGCAAAGGTTGTTACATTCCGTACCTTTGAGGATGCCAATAATAATTATGAGGCTAAAATTGATATCCCAAAGGTCTCTATTAATGAGAAGGATAATGTGAAGGTTAACCGTTCCATTGAAGAGTACGCCAATCAGCTGATTGCAGAATATGAAAAGCAGGTGGCTGGAGATCAGGCAGGTGACGGCCACTATTCCGTGACCTCCAGCTATGATGTTGTAACAGACAACGATAAATACCTTTCCCTGAGGATCAATACAACGGTTGTTATGGCCAGCGGAGCGGAATCTGTAAAGATCTTTACCATTGATAAGGAGACAGGAAACGTGGTGTCTTTAAAGGATCTGATGAAAGATAAGGCTGACTACATTACTGCCATCAGTGATAATATCAAAAAGCAGATGGAAGAACAAATGGCAGCGGATGATTCAAAGATGTATTTTTATAATACTGGAGAGGATTCCGTGGACGAATTCAAGCAGATTACCGGGGATGAAAGCTTTTACTTTAATGCCAATGGAGAAATCGTAATCGCATTTGACGAATATGAAGTGGCTCCAGGATACATGGGTGCAGTAGAGTTTACCATACCAAAAGATGTAACCGGATTTTAAGCGAATATCCGAATGACTTTCATGTGGACAAACCCGCCTTTTTATTTGGAAAGGCGGGTTTGTTTTTTGTGAAATGGGCACTGTATGAGAAGCGTAAAAAGAAAACTTGTGGTATTCTTGTTTCATGGAGGTGTAACATATGCACGCATGGGAAGCAATACAAAAATCATTGGATTATATAGAAATACACACAACAGAAGAAATCAGTATTGAAACGCTTGCAGATATTGCCGGTCTATCACCCTATTATTTTCAAAGATTATTTAAGCGGCTTGTTCAAAGATCAGTATTTGAATATGTAAAGCTGCGTAGATTGGCTCAATCTGTGGAATCCTTAAAAGATCATAAGCGAATTGCAGATGTTGCCGCAGAGTACGGATTTTCAAGCCATGCAAATTTTACAAGGGCATTTAAAGAGGCCTATAACATTACACCGGATGAATATCGTGTTAAGTCGACTCCTCTTAATCAGATGAGCAAGCCGGATTTACAGCTTAACTATATATTGATAGATGAAAATGTGCCTTTAATCGCTGACGGTATTGTTATGGAAATCACAAGAAAGCAATTGATTCATTCGGAAACATATTATGGTTTAACGACAAAAGTATTAATATCCAATCAGATACCTGTGGGTGAGGCGACAGGCATTGATACACCTTTTATTTTGTGGGAACGTTTTCACCAAATGAAACCGGAAATAAAGGGGCTGATACCTAATGGCATAGAACTTGGCGCTTCTATGATGGGTGATATGGAAAACGGTACATTCACTTACTTTGCAGGAGCGCCTGTAGATGGTGAAGTACCTGCCGCAAATGGCATGACAGTCTGGGAATTACCTGAAGCCGAATATATTATTTGTTCTATTGAGGCGGAAACCTTTGCGGAACTTGCCACAACCGCTCTTAATAAGGCTATGACATACCTGATCAGCACGTGGCTTCCCAGCCGCAGGTTGACAATCCGGCCATTTTCGGCGGAAAAATATTATCCGGCAGCTTCTGACGGCTTCTCTATGGAAATATGGGTAATACCTGTTCCGCTGCCAGATTAAAACTTAGGAGGATTATATGGAGTGGAGCGAGTTATACGGCCGTGTTCATCAGCCTGCGTATGAAAAATTCAGTGAGTATGTAAATAGTGATTTATGGTTGGAGCTAAATTCCTATATTCAGGAAACCTATCATATCCTACCCCAAATAGAGTATAGCGGCTGCTCTATGCAAAAAGGATGGAATATAAAATACAGGAAGGGTGGTAAATCCCTATGTACCCTTTATCCAATGCAAGGATACTTTATCGTGCTGGCAGTAATAGGAGAATGTGAAATCAATGAAGCGGAATTGTTAATGCCACTATGCAGTGAATATACTCAAAACCTTTTTAAGCAGACGGTTTCCCGATACAGTGGAAAGTGGATGATGATTGATGTAAAAAAACCGGATGTACTGAATGATGTGATAAATATAATTACATTACGGGTGTCTCGGAGAAAGTGAAAGAAATTACAAGGGAAAGCTGGATTCAATAGAATGAAAGATAGATTTTTAAGACTAAGTAAATGAGGTGATATCAGGAGTGAGAAATCTCTCCGGTATATGTAAAAGCCTGCCTTCTTAAACAGAAAGGTGGGCTTTGTATTTATAAGGAAGCCATTACCTAAGAAAGGTAATTCTTCATGGTTTTTAATGCGTTTTTTTCCAGGCGGCTTACCTGTGCCTGACTGATATGGATTTCTTCTGCTACCTCAGTCTGAGTCTTTCCTTCAAAAAAACGCATATCAATGATATGGCGCTCCCTCTCGGGTAGGCGTCTCATGGCCTCGTTTAAGGAGATGTCCTCTACCCAGTTTTCCTCCAGGTTTTTTTTGTCGCTGATCTGGTCCATGACAAAAAGAGGATCACCGCCGTCGGAATAGACCGGCTCATAAAGGCTGACCGGGCTTTGAATGGCATCTAATGCATACGTAATGTCTTCTTTGCTGACTCCGATTTCATCGGCGATCTCCATTAAGGTAGGTTCCTTTAAGTTTTTCTTCATCAGATTTTCTTTGGCATAGATCGCCTTATAAGCGGTATCACGCAGAGACCGGCTGACACGGATGGAATTATTATCCCGAAGATAACGCCGTACTTCGCCCAGGATCATGGGCACCGCATAGGTGGAGAATCGGACGTTCTGCGTAATATCGAAATTATCAATGGCTTTAATCAAACCGATGCAGCCAATCTGAAATAGGTCGTCCACGTTTTCATTGCTGCCGGAAAAACGTTGTATGACACTGAGAACCAGTCTTAAGTTTCCCTTGATGTAATCTTCTCTGGCCTTTTTATCCCCGTCAAGAATCCGTTTGAATAGAATTTCCTTCTCTTCATTGTTAAGAAGAGGAAGTTTGGAAGTATTGACACCGCAAATCTCTACTTTGTATCCAGACATATCTTTCCCTCCGCATCATTCTTTATTACTGCAAGCAAGCTTATGCTGCAATGGCCAAATACCTTACAGCTTACTGCGGGGTATTTGACTATCATAAAGAAATGATGTACTCATTCGAGGGCTTTTATACGATAGCCGAATCAAATTATTTTCCAGTTTTTAGGTCATTATTAATCCTGCTTATTTTTTTCATACAGAACCAGCAGTCCCTTTAATAGTAGAGCTTCGTCATATTGAATTTTATGATAACAAAGCGGGATGACGGATGAGGCCAGTCCTCCGGTTGCCACAAGGCTTTCAAAAGCCCCAAGTTCTTCCTCCATACGGTCTATGACACCGTCGATCATGGCGGCATTGCCGTAAAGGATTCCGTTTTTCATGCAGTCAATGGTATTTTTGCCGATTACTCTGGTGGGTTTGTTTAAACCGATGTAAGGGAGCTGGGCGGCCCGGCTGCTTAAGGAATCCAGGGAGACTCTAAGGCCGGGGAATATAATTCCGCCGGAGTAGTTTCCATCCCGGTCAATGACGGACATGGTGGTAGCGGTTCCCATGTCAACGATGATGATGGGTGCCGGATATTCTTTTAAAGCAGCAACTGCATTCACGATTAAATCGCTGCCTACTGTTTTCGGGTTGTCCATCTTGATGTTGAGTCCTGTTTTCATTCCGGAGCCGACCACCATGGGTGTCTTTCCTGTTATTTTTTTAACAGCACTCACGACTACATCGGTAAGAGGAGGAACAACCGAAGACAGGATTGCCCCTTCTATCGAAGAGAGGGGCAGATTGTGAATTTCCATAATATCTTTTATATTAACCGCATATTCCAGCTCTGTTTTTCCGAGATTGGTGGTAACTCGCTCTACAAAGTAGATGCCTGTATTGTCGATGCCGCCTATGACAATATTGCTGTTTCCCATATCAATGGCCAAAATCATAAAGGGAACTCCTTTCCAACTTTTTTTTCTTGTGCTATACTGTAGAGTATCATATTTTAAGACGAAAAACAACGGGAGGCACTTATGCTGAAAGGAAAAAATATCATTTTAGGAGTAACAGGAAGCATTGCGGCCTATAAGATAGCCGGGCTTGCCAGCATGCTGGTAAAAAAGGGCTGCAAGGTACATGTCTTAATGTCCCAAAATGCCACGAATTTTATTAATCCCATTACGTTTGAAACATTAACAGGCAATAAATGTCTGGTGGATACCTTTGACCGCAATTTTCAGTATAACGTGGAGCATGTATCCTTAGCAAAGCTTGCCGACGTTGTATTGATCGCTCCGGCCAGTGCCAATGTGATCGCAAAGCTGGCTCATGGAATCGCGGATGACATGCTGACAACCACTGTTTTGGCATGCAGATGCAAGAAAATCATTTCTCCTGCCATGAATACCAATATGTACGAAAATCCAATTGTTCAGGATAATATAAGAATTTGTGAGTCCTATGACATGGAAGTGATCAAACCTGATTTCGGGTATCTGGCCTGCGGTGATATAGGGGCAGGAAAGATGCCGGATCCTGAAGTACTGTTTGATTTCATTGAAAAAGAGGTCTGCTTTGAAAAAGACCTGGAAGGAAAGAAAATTCTGGTTACGGCCGGTCCCACCAGGGAAGCCATTGATCCGGTCCGTTTTATCACCAACCATTCCACAGGGAAAATGGGCTATGCAGTGGCAAAGGCAGCCTCTCTAAGAGGAGCTGACGTGACGTTAGTGAGCGGAAAAACGGCTGAACCAAAGCCTCGGTTTGTCCGTCTCATGGAGGTTGACAGCGCAAAGGAAATGTTTGATGCGGTTACGTCGGAAGCGGAATTTAAGGATGCCATTATAAAGGCCGCCGCTGTGGCGGATTACCGTCCAAAGCACGTGGGAACGGAAAAAACAAAGAAAAAAGAGGGAGAAATGGTTATAGAACTGGAACGGACGGACGATATCCTTAAATGGTTGGGAGAACACCGTAAAAAGGGACAGTTTCTTTGCGGCTTTTCCATGGAAACCCAAAATATGCTGGAAAATTCAAGAGTAAAGCTAGATAAAAAGAAGATAGACATGATTGTTGCCAATAACTTAAAAGTGGAAGGAGCCGGCTTTGGAACAGATACCAACGTAGTTACGATCATAACCAGGGAAAAAGAGCTGCCACTTAATACCATGACAAAAGATGAAGTAGCGCATCGCATTCTGGATGAGATATTTACCCGTCAGAATGAGGGAAAAAAGGAGTAGTATTATGAGAATTGAGAAAAGACAAATCGTTGTACCAGGGCAGAAGACAGGCCCGGTGTGTTTGACTGGCTATTTGCTGGACAGCATAAGTGTTAACCCGGATATCCTTCGCCCTGCTGTTATTGTGCTCCCAGGAGGAGGATACAGCAGGCGGTCGGATCGGGAGAGTGAGCCTATCGCTTTGCAATTTATGGCCATGGGCTGTCATGCATTTATTTTGGATTACAGCGTGGATCCCAATCGTTTCCCCACTTCCCTAAGGGAACTTGCGGAAGCGGTGGCTGTAATTCGGCAGCACGGAGCAGAGTGGAAGATTGACACGAATAAAATCATTCCATGCGGTTTTTCTGCCGCCGGACATTTGGCCTGCAGTCTTGGGGTCTTCTGGGACAGAGATTTTGTGTGGGAAGCCATAAAAAGGACTCCTGATGAGATCCGTCCGGACGGACTGATCTTAAATTATCCTGTGATCACAAGCGGGGAATTTAAGCATGCCGGTTCTATGATAAGCCTTTTAGGAGAGAATGCGGCAAAGGAGGAGACAGAGGCGGTATCCCTTGAGAACTTTGTGACGGAAAAGACCCCAAAAACTTTCCTGTGGCATACGTATACCGATGCTGCCGTGCCTTTAGAAAACAGCCTGCTCCTGGCTGCCGCCATGAGAAGGCATCAAGTGAATTTTGAGCTTCATGTTTATCCTGCGGGAGTTCATGGCCTGTCTCTGGCCAGCGTGGAAACCGCAGGCTCCAATGAGTCCCTCTTAGAACCTTCCTGCCAGAGCTGGATTTCCCTTGCAAAAACATGGCTTTCTAATTTTTAATATGGAAGAGAGAATCTTGACTTATGGTTAGAATCATACTACAATAGACGAGATCTAGACGTAAATTTTGGAGGAACTATTTTTGTGAATATAGCGGAAGAAATTAAAAAGAGAAGAACATTTGCCATCATTTCCCATCCGGATGCGGGAAAGACTACCTTGACGGAGAAATTTCTGCTTTACGGAGGAGCCATTAATCTGGCCGGAACCGTAAAAGGAAGAAAGGGCGCCAAGCATGCCGTTTCCGACTGGATGGAGATTGAAAAGGAGAGAGGTATTTCCGTCACCTCCTCTGTGTTACAGTTTAATTACGACGGATTCTGCATCAACATTCTGGACACACCAGGCCACCAGGATTTCTCTGAGGATACCTACCGTACCCTTATGGCGGCCGATTCCGCTGTCATGGTCATTGACGGTTCCAAAGGTGTGGAGGCCCAGACCATCAAGCTGTTTAAAGTCTGCGTTATGCGTCATATCCCCATTTTTACATTTGTGAATAAGATGGACCGGGAAGCAAGAGACCCCTTTGAACTGATGGATGAGATCGAAGAGGTGCTTGGGATCCGGACCTGTCCGGTTAACTGGCCCATAGGCTGCGGAAGAGAGTTTAAAGGGGTATATGACCGCTTTAAAGAAACCATAACCACATTCCGGGCGACTACCAACGGCCAGAAGGAAGTGGAAGCTACGGAAGTCCAGTTGGGAGATGCCCAGGTGGATGCAATGATCGGAGAAAGCTATCATAAACAGCTTATGGAGGATATCGAGCTGCTTGACGGTGCCAGCGATGAGCTGGATATGGACCGTGTCGGCAGGGGAGACTTATCTCCCGTATTTTTCGGTTCTGCTCTTACGAACTTTGGTGTGGAGACATTTTTGCAGCATTTCCTTCAGATGACAACCTCGCCTCTGCCAAGGCTGACGACAACAGGAGTTGTGGATCCCTTTGAAGAGGAATTTTCCGCTTTTGTATTCAAAATACAGGCCAATATGAATAAGGCTCACAGAGACCGTGTTGCATTCATGCGGATCGTCTCCGGCAAGTTTGACGCGGGCATGGAAGTAAACCATGTGCAGGGCAACAAAAAAATGCGTTTGTCCCAGCCGCAGCAGATTATGGCCCAGGACAGGAAGATCGTGGAAGAGGCCTATGCAGGTGATATTATCGGAGTCTTTGATCCGGGCATTTTTTCCATTGGAGATACTCTTTGCAAATCCAATGAAAAATTTGAATATGAGGGTATTCCCACCTTTGCACCAGAGCATTTTGCAAGAGTGCGGCAGATGGATACCATGAAAAGGAAGCAGTTTATTAAGGGCGTAAACCAGATCGCACAGGAAGGTGCCATTCAGATCTTCCAGGAGTTTAATACCGGAATGGAAGAGATCATCGTAGGAGTTGTGGGTGAGCTGCAGTT
>Ga0213824_1000940_pt1 | contig 19121 bp, 19 predicted proteins | sample MC6MC0906MG_FD_179892 | JGI IMG/M metagenome (GOLD analysis project Ga0213824, IMG submission 179892) | Enriched soil aggregate microbial communities from Iowa State University, Ames, United States - MC6-MC0906-MG | ecosystem: Environmental > Terrestrial > Soil > Unclassified | place: USA: Iowa...
TCTTTCCGTGCAATTATCCGAAATGAGAATGCATACGGCCAAGGAACTGACAGAAAAAATAAGAGAAGGTCTTAAAGATTTAAATTTCATTGATGTGGAATTTTCCATGGAATTCTCACGCCTTGGCCACTATACAGCGAACGGCTTTGATGAGGCGGAATTTTTGATTTCAACGAACCCGGGAGAGTCTTTAAAGCCTTTGGGTATGGTAGCTTCCGGCGGTGAGCTGTCCAGAATCATGCTGGCCATTAAGACCGTGTTGGCGGATACCGATGACATACCGACTTTGATTTTTGATGAGATCGATACCGGAATCAGCGGACGTACGGCTCAGAAGGTATCGGAAAAGCTGGCCTATATTGCCGGGAACCATCAGGTGATCTGCATCACCCATCTGCCCCAGATCGCTGCAATGGCTGATTGCCATTACGAGATTGCCAAGGCGGTGGAAGAGGGCCGTACAGCCACTTCCATACACCCTTTAAGCGGGGAAGAGGTGGTAGAGGAGCTGGCAAGGCTTTTGGGTGGCGCAGAGATAACCGAGGCGGTGAGAGCCAATGCAAGGGAGATGAAGCGGCTGGCAAAAGAAGACAGACGTCCGGGAGAATGAGAACATGATTGGACTTGGAACACTGATAAATGTGGCGGGAATTGCGGCAGGAGGCTTGGGAGGCCTCCTCTTTGGGAAGAAGATGGAGGAGCGTTACCAACGTACGCTGATGAGTGGGCCAGGGATATGTGTGCTGTTTCTTGGAATTGAGGGCGTTATGGAAGAAATGCTGGTCATACGGCAGGGAGCGCTTGCCGGCAGAGGAACGATAATGCTCATCCTATCTTTTTTCATTGGATCGCTTCTTGGAGAGTGGATGAACATTGAGTCAGCCATGGAGCGGTTTGGAGAGTGGCTTAAAAGAATAACCAATAGCGGCGGCGATGCAAAATTTGTAGACGGTTTTGTGACAGCCTCCCTTACGGTTTGCATCGGAGCCATGGCAGTGGTAGGTGCCATCAAGGATGGTATTTCCGGGGATTATTCAATTCTTGCTGCCAAAGCTCTTCTGGATTTAATCATCATTCTTGTCATGACTGTTTCTCTGGGAAAAGGCTGCATCTTTTCGGCTATTCCGGTTGCCCTGTTTCAGGGAACCATAACCCTTCTGGCAAGATTAATTGAACCCTTTATGACAGCTCAGGCTCTGTCTAATTTGTCCTTAACTGGTTCCGTCCTGATCTTTTGCGTGGGTATGAATCTTATCTGGGGAAAGATGATAAAGGTCGCAAATCTGCTTCCGTCTATCTTTTTGGCAGTGGCTTTTGCTTTTATTCCTTAGAACCTGTCCATTGAGAAAGGAAAAATCATTGAAGGAGTTTATTGCTGAATGTATAAATATCTTAGGTAGTTTTTGCGGGAAGAGGGATGTTCCTGTATTGACACCAGAGGATTTAAGTAAAAAATATGGAATAGAACAAGCGGACGTAATGGTTCTTTTCGGCGGCAGCATTCTATGCGGCGGTGATATTCTGGCTCATGCAATGAAAAAAGGGATAGCAAAAAAATACATCATTGCAGGCGGGGCAGGTCATACAACGGAAACCCTGCGTATAAAAATGCATGAAGAATTCCCTGATATAGAAACAGCCGGTTTGCCGGAAGCAAAGATATTTGAAGCATATATCGAACACCGTTACGGATTAAAGGCAGATTATCTGGAATGTAATTCTACAAATTGCGGAAACAATATAACGTATCTTTTGGAACTGCTGAAGGGAAACAACATTTCTTTCAACAGCATGATACTTGCACAAGATGCCTCTATGCAGCACCGAATGGAAGCAGGGCTCCGGAAGTATGTTGCTGAAGATGTAATTATCATTAATTATGCCGTATACTGCGCACATGTGATTGTAAAAGATTCAGAACTTGCATTTGAAGAAGAGATATGGGGAATGTGGGATATGGACAGGTATATAAACCTGTTAATGGGCGAGATTCCCCGATTGTCAGACAATGCAGACGGATATGGACCGAAAGGAAAAGGGTATATTTCTCATGTGGATATACCGAAAGAAGCAGAAGATGCTTTTGAAGAATTGAAAAGGGAATACGCTGATTTGGTTCGTGCAGCTAATCCTTTGTATGCGTCAGCAAGATAATCTTTTTACCTGTGCATTCACCGTTTTCGAATCTCATTTCTATTCATACAGATTTGAGTTGTGTCTTGGGGTATAAAATGCCGCATACCGCAAAAACATTATGTTTTTGCAGGATGCGGCATCTTTTCAAATCTGACCTCTATGCTTGGATCATGCTTATTTTTTATTGAGCCTTTCTACGATTTCAAGATAACGTTTTGTTGCTAATGCACTTGGCGCCCCCTTTTTGCAGAAAGAGAGTTTTGCCAATTTAGGGACCACGCGCTCAACGATAATCTGACCGTCAACCGTTTTTGATTTCAAGCATTCAAATGCTTCCAGGAAACGGCTGTCATTCTTTGCCCGGTCATAAAAAGATAAAATATAGACATATTCAAACAGATTATAATTACGAAATGGATATTCAACCTGCATAAACAGCGTACCAATACCATAATGGCAAGGTCCGATGGGTTTCCGAATAACCCAATGTTCAAGCAAAAAATCTACCGCTTTATCAAGGGCCTGTTCTTTATTTAGATAATCACTGAAACGAAAGGCATCAAGTATATTCAGTGTAGGCTTCGGATTGGAATACTCCGTTTCTTCCCCATGTCCGTAGGAAAACTTATTGCAGCGCCAGCCTCCGTCTTTGTATTGTATATCCAATAGATGACGAAAGGTATTTTGAATCCGGTTATCAGAAACATACCCCAAATGACATAATGCATTGGCAGCTATTGCCGTTTGACATGGAAGAATACTACCTTTGGGATATATTTTAAAACGCCCGTCTTCCTGCCATACACTGAAAATTAAATCAGCAGCAGCTTTTAAAACAGGATCTTCAGGCGGCATTCCAAGTTCCGATAAATAAAGCGCACAATCAAAAGTCGAAAACGGAGATCCTTTCAAAAGCCGTTTATCAGGAGTTGCCCAAAGGTCAGCCCCATTGTCATGTCTATGAGATAATATCGTTTCTACATCTGATAAATATTCATTTTTCACCGCCATTTTATTGTCCTCCCCTACAACAACCCAAACTTTATGGTATAAAAACTAATTCAAACTCCTCGCATACGACTGGCATATCTTCATCAAATAATTTTCCGATTTCAGCCATTTCTTTACTGAAAAATTCATCGTGTACGTTTCTCCAATATTCCAATGAACCATCGCCTTCGCCTTCTTTCCCAGCATGTTCCTTGCGAACCTCCCTAAATGGAACAATATAAACTTTTGTTGTTTTAATAATACATACCGCTTCATTCTTTGAGTCGAGAATAACGCTGTAATCTCCGTTTTTTGGTAGTGCTTCGTTTTCCGCTTCGTATATAGGATATGCAGAGGCTGTCCCGGTCTTAATGCCTCTTAATACTAAATCTGCCAGTTCATCGGCAGCAGCACCAAACGCCCATGATTGATATTGCATTTCCATAATTTGATTTTTTGACACAAATTTATTCCACATTTGTTCTGCATTCATTCTATTTTAATCACCTTTTCATTCCGTATTTTTAAAACCGAAAAAGATAAACTCGCTTCGTATCAGTTTCTCCTTTATTAAAAGATTATACCGTATTTTCTACTTTAATTCTATACAATTTAGTCGTGTGTTCGCGTTATAAAAAAGTAAAAGGGGTTAGGGTTATCTGCAAAAAATTCTCAATCTATGCCATCTTTAATCATTTGTTTGTTCACTTAATAATCATTTTTTATTGTTTAATCAATAAAAAAACGGAAATCATAAGAGTATAGAAAGAAAAAATGTATGATTTCCTTTTTTAAAATTATTGAATTTAAATGTTCAGCCAAACGGTTCAAAAGGCTTTTATAGATTTTCATTCTATTGAAAAGCTGCCACCGTAAGAAAATAGTTACAACTAAAATATGACAGTGTGATTTAATTAATTTCTCACATACTAAGAGAGGAGCAAAAAAATTGTCTCCTTTCATTCACCTAAGGAGGTATGCGAGATGGGAAAAAATAAATTTCATAAATTTATAGTAAGAGCGTTCTGGATCAGCCTGATCTTTTGCATCGGATTTTCCTGGTTCTATATGAAGCGGGTAATTCCCGATAAGTTGAATATCGTTGCACAAGAAGAAGAGCAGTTTCATTTCTCCATGCCTTTTGATGTGACGCTGTCTTCCGACAGCGAGGAAGTGGTCTTAAATAACGGATCAAATATTCCTTCCGACAAGATCCATCTTCAGGTAAATCAGCCGTTTTCCGTGTATTCGGAGAACCAGGGAAGCTATAAGCTGGGACTAAAGCTGTTTGGATGGATCCAATTAAAGGACATACAGGTGAATGTAGTAGATACCAAGTATGCCATTCCTTGCGGCACACCCATTGGAATCTACTTAAAATCCAACGGTATTATGGTAATCGGTACCGGAGATGTAACAAAAAGGGACGGAATGGTTGTAGAGCCGGCCTTCGGGATACTGCAATCAGGAGATTATATTGAAACCATTAATGGAACACCTCTTAAGGACAAGGAAACTCTGATGAATGAGCTGAGTAAAATTGGCGCTTCAGAAGCATTGTTAAAAATCAGACGAAACGGGGAAACCATTGATGTAAAAATGAATCCCACAGAAGCAGAAGACGGGACCTATAAGCTTGGCGTCTGGGTCAGAGATGATACTCAGGGAATTGGAACCATGACTTATGTGGACATGAACGGACAGTTCGGTGCATTGGGGCATGGAATCAGCGACAGTGATACCGGAAATGTGGTACAAATCACCAATGGAGCCCTTTATGAGACAGCGATTCTCGGAATTGAAAAAGGAACCTTTGGAAAGCCGGGAGTGATGAGCGGGATCATCTATTACGGACCAGGCTCCACCCTTGGAACGATTACCGCCAATACGGAAGAAGGAATATTTGGAAACGTAAATGACAGGTTTAAGCAGAGTATGGTGCAGGATGCCATTCCCATTGGCTACCGGCAGGATGTGAAGAAGGGAACGGCTTACATCCGAAGCGATGTTTCCGGAAAAGTGAGGGATTATGAGATTGAAATACAGCGTGTGGATTATTCCACCACTCATAAAAGCAAGGGAATGGTGATTAAGGTCACAGACCCGGATCTTCTGGCTTTGACCGGCGGAATCGTGCAGGGTATGTCAGGAAGCCCGATTATACAAGATGGGAAGTTAATTGGAGCCGTAACCCATGTGTTTATCCAGGACTCAACAAGAGGGTATGGGATATTCATCGAAAACATGATCAATCACTAAAACCAAAGCCGGGAAAGAAAAGAACAGAATCGTAAATATTTACGACGCCGTTCTTTTCTTTTTCATATTTTTGCTTAAATAATAATAATTACAACGAATTTTATATAAAGTAGTGTGTTTTAGGCGGTTTTTAACAATAAATATACAGAATTAATTTTGTTAATAGTCGAAATGTAGAAAATAAAGTTACAAAAAAGACATATTTTATAAAATGTGCTTTTCAAGGTAATTATAATGTGTTAATATAAGATTCGTGGGATGGAAAATTCAGGAACTTTTTTGCCGACAAGGAGTTTCAATTTTCAACACCGGTTGAGAATTTAAGGACCGGCAGGGTACCGAACCGGGGTAGGCCTTTTCGACCTTCGACGGATCAGAGGAAAAAAAATACTCTTGAAATCAACTGAAAAACCAGTTCCTTTTGTCGAATAATGCGATAGAATCCCGTTGCGGCATAACCTAGGGCAAGACTATAATGGCTTTACACTAGTTTTAATCTATTTAAATGAATCAGAAGGAGAGTATCAATATGTCAGAAATTAGTATTGCAATTGCGGATGATAACCTGCAGACATTGAATCTGCTGAATGATATACTGGAGGGAGAGGAGGATTTCCACGTAGTAGGAAGAGCGGATAATGGCGAAGACGCTTATAACATGATCCTCAAAACAAATCCTGATGTTGTCTTATTGGATGTGATTATGCCGAGAATGGATGGAATAACGGTTATGGAGCGGGTACGCGGTAATGGCGCTATTACAAAGATTCCATCATTTATCATGGTCACTGCAGCAGGAAGCGAGAATATTACTGAAGATGCTTTCCGAATGGGTGCAAATTACTACATAATGAAGCCGTTTAATAAGGATATTATCGTCGATAAGGTACGAAGGGTAGGGCAAAGAAAGTCGAAGACTCCAAGCCTTCAGGGGATGAAAAAAGTAAAACCTTATGTCAATAAAACGGAGTACATGGAACAGAACTTGGAAAATGATGTAACTCAAATGCTTCATGAAATAGGCATTCCTGCGCATATTAAGGGGTATCAGTATTTAAGGGATGCCATAGTTATCTCCGTACAGGATCAGGAGATGCTTACCTCTGTCACAAAGATCCTCTACCCCTCCATTGCAAAGAAACATCAGACAACTCCCAGCAGGGTGGAACGTGCGATTCGCCATGCCATAGAGGTGGCCTGGAGCAGGGGAAAGATGGATACCATCAATGAATTGTTTGGATATACGGTTAGCACCGGCAAAGGAAAACCTACGAATTCTGAGTTTATTGCTTTAATTGCCGATAAGATAAGACTGGACTATAAAAAACTTTCCTAATTTGTAAGATTTGATACTTCCTTATTTCTTTAAAATGCAGTATACTAATTAAAAATCGACAATACCCCAGCGGGAAAAGGATAAGGGAGGTTTTTGGATGAAGAAGATATTATTCGTTGCATCAGAGGCAGTACCTTTTATTAAAACAGGTGGTCTCGCAGATGTTGTGGGATCCCTTCCCAAATGCTTTGATAAAGAGTATTTCGATGTAAGAGTCATGATTCCCAAATACCTGTGTATCAAAGAAGAGCTGAGAAACCAGATGACTTATATTGACCATTTTTATATGGATTATCTGGGCCAAAACAAGTATGTGGGAATTCTTCAGTATGTTCATGAAGGCATTACCTTTTACTTTATTGATAACGAAGAATATTACAATGGTTCCAAGCCCTATGGAGACTGGTATAATGACCTGGAAAAGTTTTGCTTTTTCTCCAGAGCAGCCTTATCAGCGCTTCCGGTTATCGGATTCCAGCCGGAAGTAATTCACTGTCATGACTGGCAGACCGCCCTTATTCCTGTTTTATTAAAGGACCGGTTTCATGATGGAGAATTTTTCAGGAACATGAAATCAGTAATCACGATTCACAATTTAAAGTTCCAGGGCGTATGGGATGTAAAGACGATACAGAAGCTTACCTGTCTGCCGGATTATTATTTCACACCGGATAAGATGGAAGCATATAAAGATGGTAATCTGTTAAAGGGCGGTATTGTTTACGCCGATGCCATCACTACGGTCAGCGATACCTATGCGGAAGAAATAAAGATGCCGTTTTACGGGGAAGGGCTTGATGGCCTGATGCGTGCACGGGCAGGCAACCTCCGGGGGATTGTAAACGGAATTGATTATGAAGAGTTTGATCCGGAAACGGATCCGCATATTGAAAAGAATTATAATTTAAAAAATTTCCGTAAGGAAAAGGTGAAGAACAAGCGGGCTTTGCAGCAGGAGCTTGGACTGAACCAGGATGAGAAAAAGTTTATAATTGGTATCGTTTCCAGATTGACGGACCAAAAGGGACTGGATTTAATCCAGTGTGTGATTGATGAGCTGTGCAGCGATGATATCCAGCTGGTAGTCCTTGGTACCGGAGAAGAACGGTATGAGAATATGTTCCGCCATTATGCGTGGAAATACCAGGATAAGGTTTCCGCTAATATCTATTATTCGGAGGCAATGTCCCATAAGATTTACGCCGCTTGCGATGCGTTCCTTATGCCGTCCCTGTTTGAGCCATGCGGACTGAGCCAGCTTATGGCTCTCCGGTACGGCACCGTACCCATTGTACGGGAAACCGGTGGTTTAAAAGATACGGTAGAGCCGTATAATGAGTTTGAGAACCGGGGAACCGGCTTCTCCTTCTCCAATTACAACGCTCACGAGATGTTAGGGATCATCCGGTACGCGGAGGGGGTTTACTACGATAAGAAGCGTGAGTGGAACAAGATTATAGACCGCGCCATGGCAAAGGATTACTCTTGGAAAACTTCAGCCATGAAATATCAGGAACTTTATGATTGGCTGATTGGCGACTAAGCGAGCCATGGATTAGGAAAGAAGCGTTAGAATAAGGATGGACAGCATGCATTTGACCCGAGAAGAAAAAGAAGAAGCAATTCGATGGGCAGAAGATTCTTCCTGGGTGGAACGGGAAGATTATTATGAAGATACGGATTACATGGAGTGTGTCAGGGACATTATAGAGAGTCCGGTATTCCAGTCCATGGATAATTATATGCAGCACGGCGACACGACCTGTAAGGCTCATTGCATTAAGGTTTCTTATATGGGCTACTGTATCTGCAGGAAGATGGGCTGGGAATATGCAGAAGTCGCAAGGGCCGGTCTGCTGCATGATTTGTTTTTGTATGATTGGCATACCCATGCAAAGGAAACTGGGGAGCATTTCCATGGTTACACTCATCCCAAGACTGCACTAAATAATGCAGTGAAATATTTTGATTTAACAGAAAAAGAGAAAGATATGATTTTACGCCATATGTGGCCATTAACACCTATCCCCCCAAAGAGCCGGGAGGGTATGGTGATCATTTATTCAGATAAATTTTGCGGTCTGATTGAAACAATGGCTAGAGTCAAGCGTTGGATCTTATTTGGATTTGGAAAGAAAAGCGCTGCATAATACGGAGGAAACCATGACATTTTGGGAAGATTTACTTGGGAATCAGGTTTTGATTACTGCAGTTGCCGGTTGGCTGGTTGCACAGGTTTTAAAAACGATTATTGACCTGGCCCTTAACAAAAACTTTAATCCGGAGAGGCTTGTGGGATCTGGGGGAATGCCCAGTTCCCATTCCTCAACGGTATGTGCGTTGACAACCGCCGCCATGTACCGCTATGGCGTCGGTTCTTTTGAGTTTGCGGTCAGCTTTGTCCTATCCATGATTGTTATGTATGATGCCATGGGAGTGCGCAGGGAGACTGGAAAGCAGGCCAAGCTGTTAAACAGCATTCTGCTGGAGAATCCATTTGAACTTAGTGGAGAGATATTACAGGAAAGATTAAAGGAATATGTAGGACATACTCCGCTTCAGGTGGCAGCAGGAGCAATTTTAGGAATCTTGCTGGCGCTTTTTATCGCTCAGTATTATTAATCAAATACTGCAGAAAGCTTAAATCTAAGGGAATAAAGAAGAAAGTTTTCTGGGAATCGTAAGAAAATAGTCCTTGATTTCTTAAGATATCCATTATATACTTTAACAAGTTCAAAAATTGTTAAAATTGGAGGTAAAATGGATATGTCAATTTATCATAGGATAAACTGTTTTTTCCTATTCAGTTTGCTTGGATACCTTCTTGAATGCTCCGTACTCAGTTATGAGAATAAAAGGCCTGTGCTGAATCGAGGATTTGGACATGGACCGTTCTGTATCATCTATGGATTTGGTGCCACGGGAGCGATGATCCTGCTTAAGCCTCTTTCAGGCAATCCGGTTCATCTTTATTTCGCCTCTATGGCTATGGCAACCTTTATGGAGCTTTTGACAGCTCATATGATGATTAGGCTGTTCGGTTCCTTCTGGTGGGATTATAGCCGGAAATTGTTTAATTACAAAGGGATCATTTGTCTGGAAAGCAGCATTGCATGGGGATTTTTGGGGATTTTCTATTTCCGATTCCTAAACGGATTTGTCAATCAGATGGCAGGAATGATTCCAGAGGATTTTGAGCGATTGGTGGCAATGAGCCTTTTGATTTTTTATATGGCAGATTTTATATATACCATGAGGATGCAGCTTCGGGATGACTGCGACGATGATGATGCGTCCATGATCGGGCGATTGAAAGTTTATTGATGATTGGCGGGATTCGATATGGGTCCCGCTTATTTGCTATTTTATACTATAATGAGCAAAGTGGCGCTTTCGCGTCATTTCACATGGAGGTTAGAGATGAATAAGATAGAAAGGCTTGTGTTGGCTTCCGCTTCACCAAGAAGGAAAGAGCTTCTGGCTCAGATTGGGATAGCACCGGAAATCGTGCCAAGCACCATAGAGGAGAAGATTACCACAAACGTGCCGGAAGAGGCGGTGATGGAGCTGTCCCGCCAGAAGGCGGAAGACGTGGCAAGCCGCCAGCAGCCAGGGACTTATGTCATCGGCGCGGACACCGTAGTTGCAGCAGGCGGTGAAATTCTGGGTAAGCCGGACTGCCACGAGGATGCTTACCGAATGATCGCCCTGATTGAAGGAAAAACCCATCAGGTTTACACAGGGGTCACCCTGGTGTATTGCGGAGGTCATGGGAATAAGGTCAGGACATTTGTGGAAAGGACCGATGTTCATCTCTATCCCATGTCTGAAGGGGAGATAAGAACCTATGCAGACAGTGCGGATCCTATGGATAAAGCCGGTGCTTATGGGATACAGGGAAAATTCGCTGCTTTCATTAAAGGGATTGACGGCGATTATAATAATGTAGTAGGATTGCCTGTAGGACGTGTGTACCAGGAGATGAAGCTGATGTTTGAACAGGAGGATAAAGAATGATTAAACTGATTGCATCGGATATTGACGGGACTCTTGTGCCGGATGGAAGCCACGAGCTGAATCCTGAGCTTTATGATGTGATATTAAAGCTGCGGGCAAAGGGAATCCAGTTCGCCGCTGCCAGCGGACGCCAGTGGCTCAGCATTGAATCCATATTTGAACCCATCAAGGAAAAGGTATTCTATCTTTCGGATAACGGTGCCTATGTGGGCTGTCATGGAAGGAGCCTGTATGTCAACACCATTGAGCGTAAGACGATTATGGATATGGTACAGGATGTACGGAATATGGATGGACTTGATGTCATGATCTGCGGACCCGATGTGATTTATACAGAGACAGACAACCAGGAATTCCTGGATTGGATGATAAATGGCTACAAGTTCCATGTGAAGCAGGTAGAGGATTTGACCAGGGTGGAATCAGAATTCATCAAGATCTCTGTGTACCGCAAGACAGATGTGGAGGCCCATACCAGAACCTTACGGGAAAAATATGCGGACCGCTTAAAGATGACCATAGCAGGAGATATGTGGATGGACTGCATGAGACCGGGAATCAACAAGGGGCAGGCCGTAAAACTCCTTCAGGACAGCCTAGGGATCAAGCCGGAGGAAACTATGGCATTTGGCGATCAGTTAAATGACATTGAGATGTTAAAGCAGGCATATTACAGCTTTGCCGTAGGAAACGCCAGGGAAGAGGTAAAAGCGGCAGCCAGATTTCGGACGGACACGAACGTAAACGACGGGGTCCTGAAAATACTGAAGCTGCTTTAAGCAGCGTGAAATGAGGGATGCTCATGAAAGGACAATTTAAAATTACGGGAAAAGTCCTTATTGCTGCTGCTGCGGCAATTGTCATGCTGTCCGGGTGTAGGGCTGATATCCCCCTTGTTTCTGAATCTTTGGAGACAAAGGCATATACGCTGCCCCAATCCATGGTGATCGTGGCTACGGAGAGGAACCGGTATCAGCAGATTTATACCAATCAGATCTGGGGAGTGAACTTACCAGGTGATCAGACCTTTGAAACCTATCTGGTGGATCAGGTGAAGGAATTCCTTCAGGAAATGAAAATGATGAATCTCCTGGCCAAGAATAAGGGAGTTACCCTGACCAGTGCTGAAAAGGAAGAAGTCCGTAAAGCGTCGGAAGAATATTTCTCTTCCTTGACTAAGGAAGATATCTCCTACATGGGAGCCTCAGAAACGGATGTGAGGACCATGTATGAAGAATATTACCTGTCTAATAAGGTAGTGGATGAACTGACAAAGGATATGAACCTGGAGATAAGCGACAGTGAAGCCAAGGTGATCCAGGTGGATCAGATCGTTGTGTCTGATGGGGATGTAGCTGCGGCTGTGCTTTTAAAGGCAGAAGCCGAGGGTGCCGATTTTTCCACACTTGCCAGGGAATATTCAGAAAGCCCGGTCATCACATGCAAAATCGGCAGAGGGGAGAATCCAGGCCCTTACGAGGATGCTGCTTTTTCTCTTTCTGCAGGCCAGATCAGTCAGGTAGTGGAGGACAAGGGCAAATATTATATTATCCGGTGTGTAAACGATTATGATCAAGACGCCACCCAGGAGAGGAAAGCCGGACTATACCGCAAACGGAAGAAGGAAGTTTTTGATCAGATCTATTCCCAGTTTAAGAAAGATAATCCGATTACTTTCAGCAATGAGATATGGAAAGATGTAAAATTCTCCAAAGATGACAGAACAACTACCACAAACTTTTTTGAAATCTATAAGAAGTATTTTTCTGACTAACCATAGGGGAAGGATGGGGAAAACTACAGATGAAACCGGAAGAATATGATAGGATGAGAGGACGCAGCCGCAGCCGCAGGCGCAGAAGAAACCGGGGGCGGGAGATCCTGGTTGGCTTTTTGCGACTCCTGCTTGCCCTGTTTCTGTTGATCTGCCTGACGGTTGGGGGCGTGTTTGGCTACCGGTATTGGGAGGGTAATAAGACTTCTGAGACTCCTTTGGAAACCAGCCGGGAAGTGGCGCCGGAAACCATGGGGGAATCGCATTAAAGAGAAGGGGAAATCAGAGAGATGATTTCCCCTTTTTTGGATTGTTAGAGAAGAAAAAGGTTATTTAAGTTACTCAAACAGGTATTATTTTTCGCGGGAGGGCTACCAGAGGATAGTAAATATGATATACATTAAATCTGTTTATTTTAATAAGAAAAAGACGTATAATGATTCTGAATATGAGTTTCATATACCTGCAATAAAACAATTAACTGAACAAAAAGAATTGAAATTTACTTCAGATGTTACTTTTTTTGTGGGTGAGAATGGAGCAGGAAAGTCTACTCTTTTAGAAAGCCTGGCCATTGCTTATGGATTTAATCCGGAAGGCGGGACAAGAAACTTTAGTTTCTCGACGAAAGATACACATTCTCAATTATCAGATTATTTAGTGTTATCAAAAAGCCATGTTCAGGCAAGAGATGGTTTCTTTTATAGGGCAGAGAGCTTTTATAATGTATCTACAAATATTGATGAGTTTGATGTTTCTTTATTAGATAGTTATGGAGGAATATCTTTGCACGAACAGTCCCATGGAGAAGGTTTTCTTTCGCTGGTAAAGAATCGTTTTGGTGGTAATGGACTTTATATTTTGGATGAACCAGAAGCAGCGCTTTCACCTTCCAGACAGATGAGTCTGATTTGCCTGATAGATCAGTTAGTTGAGAGAAATTCACAATTCATCATTGCAACACATTCTCCTATTTTAATGGCATTTCCCAATGCAACGATATATCAAATTGATGATAAGGGGTTTAAAACTGTTACACTAGAGGAAACAGAACATTACATTATTACAAAAGCTTTTACAAATAATTATAAAATGATGATTTCTGAGCTTCTTGAATAGCATAATTATGTAAAGTAAAATTAAGTAAGTTAGGTCTGGAAGCCTGTTTTATGGCTGGACTCGATTTTAAATTTATGAGCCGGGCTTTGAAAAGCCCGGCTCCCATTTCATTGGTTCAGTTCTGAAAAATTCAATTTTAATTTCTGATTCAATTCCCCCTGAACAAAATTCTCAAAGCAAACTTCATCTTGCGGAAGAATCACATCTGCATAATCCATCACTGCCTCGGCGGTAGGCTTTATGCTGGAAGAAGTGCTGCTTTGAATCATAACAAAGAGAGCAGGTTCAGCCACCAGCCGTACGCTGTTGGATTCGCATAGAACAAGGGCGTTCTTTGGAACCAGTTTTAATGCCTCCTCTAACGCCTCTCTTAAATTTTCCTTATAGGCCCGGATGAGATAGACCTGATTTGCTCCGGCTTTTTTTAAAAGCATGGTATCTTTTGTTCCGGTGCCGGTCTCCGGCGTGATGTCAAAGGAGCCTTTCAGTCCCTGGCAGATCCCGCAGCCCTTGCCTCCTCTGGGGCATATATCCCCATGGTCCCTTATGGTTATCAGCTTGAATGCAACAACCGGTAATACATCCTTAAATGCATGGATAATCTGCAGCGACAGGGTTGTTTTTCCGCTGTTCCGTCCCGTTGCTCCGATCAGTATCATGTGTCTGGCTTGCAGAAGTGTTTTATTCTCTGTACTCATATATGCTCCGTTTTTCATAAACTGCTGCACTTTTTTTGTAAGACCATAACATTCTGTGCAAAATTATTTTTATTATAACACGTTCCTAACATGGGTACAACATGGAAAGCATGTGGAAAATCATCGAAAATACGTGATATATTTAACAAGTAATCTACTCTCTTTAAGAAGTCTATTGCTTCGGCAGCCGGGAGTCCAGGATACTTTGTCTTAATTCTAATAGCAGATATAATGAAAAAATAAGGCATTCTGTGTATCAATGACACAATTGTTTGTATTGCCAGAAAAAAGTTGTGGAAGCAAGGAGAGGAAATTGAGAAAAACATAACAAAAATAATACGGTTTTATGTATTATAAACAAAATAAAATACAACCGTTATACTAATTTGTACATATTGACACATGCCCGATGGAGTGTTAATATAAAAAACAACCTAAAATTATTTTATTACCTAAAAAAATTTTTTAGGTATCAATGTCCGGTGAGTTTCATAAAAAACAAAAACAGGAGGTGATATCTTTCAAAAGTGCAGATAAAAAAATCGAAAATGTAACAGCCGCCATTTTATGCGGAGGAAAAAGCCGGAGAATGGGGTTTGACAAAGCATTTTTGATGGATGATGAGCAATATTTGCTGCTGCAGACAGTGGGGAAACTGCAAAGCCTGTTTGAACAGGTGGTTCTGGTCAGCAATACGAAAGCCAAGTTTGAAGGCCGGACGGATTTTACAGAGTTTCGCATATTAGAAGATCACTACATGGAAAAGGGACCCATGGGCGGGATAAGTACTGCTTTAGAGCGGGCTCAGACGGAATATGTTTTTATTATGGCCTGCGATATGCCTTTACCGGATATTGGGCTGATCGGCCGGATGTACCGGAAGCTGGAAGAGGAACAGGTCTTGGTTTGCAGTCATCAGGGGAAATTAGAGCCTTTGCTCGCCTTTTACCATCAGTCCTGCCTTCCTGTTTTTAAAAAACAAATGGAGATAGGAGAGCTCAAGCCTCGCAGTGCTTTTCCGGCCCTGAATGTGGGGCATTATTGCTTAAGTGATACGGAAATGAACGCTATCGTAAATTTAAACACACCGGAAGATGTGCAAGATTGGAACCAGAAAACAACAAAAAAATGAATGGAGTTACATAGGGGGGAACATGGGATTTTTTAGTCCGGCAGAAGTATTGGATATTTTGGGAGATAAGGCCCAAATGAAAAAGAAGTTGTCTTTTATAAAATTGTTTTTACTTTCTATTCTTGGCGGTTCATTTATCGCAGAAGGCTTTTTGGCCTGCATACGTGTACAGGGAACAATGCCTGCCCAGTGGGGGAGCTTTGCAACATTTCTGGGAGGCTGTCTTTTTCCCATAGGGCTCATGGCGATTGTGCTGGTTGGAGGAGAATTAGCCACCGGAAATATGATGACCATGGCGATAGGCCTGTATCAGAAAAAGATATCGTTTTGGGATTTAACTTATAACTGGGTGGTGGTCATGGCAGGAAATATGGTTGGAAGCATAATTGTGGCCTACTCCTTCGGTCATTTTGTGGGACTGACGGAAGGAGCCTTTTTGGCCAAAACCATGGCTGTAGCCAACTCTAAGATCAGCGATCCGCCTATGGTGGCACTGGTTTCAGCTATCGGCTGCAACATCTTTGTATGCATGGCTGTATGGTTTGCGACCAGCGCCAAGGATTTTACCGCAAAGATGGCGGGAATGTGGTTCCCTATTATGATTTTTGTGGTCTTGGGATTTCAGCATGTGGTGGCAAACGCTTTTGTCATTCCGGCAGCAATCTTTTCCGGTGAGTCTTCGATCACGTGGTTTAATTACCTGCAGAATACGGTGTTTGTCTTTATCGGAAACGCCATTGGCGGAGCATTAGTTTTTGCCCTTCCCTGTTTCTGTATGTATGGGCAGAAAGAGAATGTCGAAACGGAATGTGAAGTAAAATTAAATGAAAGAAAGGGTAACTTCAATGGATACAAGGGTAAGGGAAGAAAAGCTGAGGATCATCCGACAGGATGGAGCGAAGCAGGAAAACATTTTGGAAATTTTAATTGATCTTCAATTTGCTTCAGAAGAAGGCTATATTGACCAAGAAACTGCGGCCATGGTAGCAGAAGAGCTGCATATGACCGAAACCAGGGTTTATGAGATTGTCAGCTATTATGCGATGTTAAAGGATAAGCCTCAGGCTAAATATGTCCTTAAGATCTGCAACAGCTCACCCTGTCATTTCTCCCGCTCGGAAGAGGTGTGTTTATCCTTGGAGAAGAAGCTTGGCGTACCCATGGGCAAGACGACAGATGACGGCCTTTTTGCGTACCACTATATTCCGTGCGTAGGTGCCTGCGACATTGGTCCGGTCATTAAGATCAAGGATACGGTATTCGGCAATCTAAACGATGAAAAAATATCTGCTTTGATTGATGACCTGCGAAGAGGAAAAATAGCCGTATAGGCTGAAAGGGGGAAACACAATGGCAATGAAAGAACCGGTCCTTTTAAAACGGGTGGGAAAACTGACGGATTCCACTTCCGTTGATGAATATATTACATACGGCGGTTTTGCAGCACTGCATAAAGCCGTTTCAATGGACAGAGAGGATATTTTAGGAGAACTGGATACCGCTTTGCTTCGGGGAAGAGGCGGGGCAGCCTATCCCTTAGGCCGTAAATGGCGCCATTTATACGGCAGCACCGATACTCCAAAATACATTGTCTGCAATGCGGACGAAGGGGAACCTGGCACTTTTAAGGATAAGCTGCTGTTAGAAAAGGATCCTCTAAGCATTATTGAAGGCATGCTGATTGCGGGATATGTATTCGGTTCCAACGACGGTTACATTTATATCAGGGGGGAATACCGCCATATCCAGGCAGTGTTCCATCAGGCGGTAAGCAATGCTTTGGCAGCCGGATATCTGGGAAATAAGATTATGGGGATTGACGGCTTTGACTTTCATCTCCACATTGTTTCCGGCGGCGGCGCTTATGTCTGCGGTGAGAACTCGGCGCTTCTTAATTCGGTTGAGGGCAAAACCGGGCGTCCAAGGGTGAAACCTCCCCATCTGGCTGATGTGGGACTTTACCTAAAGCCAACGCTGGTCAACAATGTGGAATCCTTTGCCTGTGTTCCTGCTGTCATCAATATGGGCGGAGAAGCCTTTTTACAGCTTGGCACAAAGGATGGGGGCGGAACCAAGCTCATCTGTTTATCCGGGCATATTAAAAACAGGGGGATTTATGAGATCCCTCTTGGCACACCCCTTGATGAGATTCTCTACAGTGAGGAGTACGGAGGCGGTACCACCACAGGGAGGCCCATTAAATTCTGCCATTTTGGAGGTCAATCCGGCCCCATTGGAACCAGTGGGCAGATCAAGGGCTGCCTGTATGATTACGGAGACTTCTGGTCCCATAAGCTGGCAGTGGGATCCGGCGCCATCGTGGTAATGGATGACAGCGTAAGCGTTGTAGACTATATCACAAGTGTCATGGAATTTTTCGTTCATGAGTCCTGCGGTAAATGTACGCCCTGCAGGCTGGGAACTACGCGGCTTTTAGAGCTGCTTCAGAATTTACAGCATCATAAGGGCAGGCCGGGGGATCTTGAAAGACTTGAAAAGATGCTGGAACATATTACTTATTTGTCCGCATGCGGACTTGGCCAATCGGTATCAGTTTCTGTGAATTCTGCCTTAGCCGGCTACAGAGATGAATTCGAAGCCTGTATCAGTTAATGGAGAAGGAGGAGAATACTGTGTTAGAAACAGAGAAAAACAACTCTATGATTGAACTGGAAATCGACGGGCACGCCATTTCCGTACAAAAGGGAACCACCATATTGGAAGCCTGTAAAACACTGGATATTGAGATTCCTACTCTTTGCCATATGAAAGAACTGGCACCGGACGGATCCTGCCGGATGTGCGTGGTGGAAATCGAGGGCGGACGAAAGGGAGGTCTGGTCCCTTCCTGCTCTGAGCACTGTGCTCCCGGAATGAAAGTATCCACCAGATCGGAACGGGTGGTGGAGTCCCGTCGGTTTATCCTGGACCTTCTTTTGAGTAATCATGTGCTAAGCTGTTTTGATTGTGCATCCAACGGGGAATGCAGGCTCCAGGATTACTGTCTGGAATACGGTGTGGAAAAAACCAGTTTTCCCTATGGAAAGAGGGTCGGGACGAATGAAGTGGACAGCAGCAATCCTTTCTTTTCCTTCCATCCGGAAAAATGTATTATGTGCCGGCGCTGCACCAGAGTATGTCAGCAGCTGCAGGGGCGTGATGTGATCAGCATTTCCAACCGCGGTTTTGATGCCCGCATGAGTCCCAGCTATCAGCTTCCCTGGAGAGAGTCCATGTGTGAATCCTGCGGAAACTGTGTGTCAAACTGCCCCACAGGGGCTCTTTCCTCTAAGGATCAGCAGAGGCATTACAGGGCCTGGGAGGTTAAAAAGGTGCGGACTACCTGCCCTCATTGTGCCACAGGATGCCAAATGGATCTTCTGGTGAAGAACAACCGGATCGTGGGTGTTGATCCGGCTGACGGGCCGTCAAACAGGGGGCTTTTGTGCGTAAAAGGCAAGTTCGGCTCCTATAAGTTCATTCATTCCGGAGACCGTCTCACTCATCCGCTTATCAAGCGCGATGGGAAATTTGAGAAGGCAAGCTGGGACGAAGCCCTGGACTTAATTGCCAGCCGGTTTACAGAAATAAGAAAGAAGTATGGAGCAGATGCCAATGCCGGTTTTTCCTGCTCCCGGGCTCCCAATGAGGACAATTACA
>Ga0213824_1000949_pt1 | contig 18993 bp, 14 predicted proteins | sample MC6MC0906MG_FD_179892 | JGI IMG/M metagenome (GOLD analysis project Ga0213824, IMG submission 179892) | Enriched soil aggregate microbial communities from Iowa State University, Ames, United States - MC6-MC0906-MG | ecosystem: Environmental > Terrestrial > Soil > Unclassified | place: USA: Iowa...
ACTATTATCTCACTGCTTGGCGCATTTATGAGTGAGGTAAACGATGCTGCCGGTACTACCGTACTTACCGGATTTGATATTATCAATCCCACGGTATTTTTCGGAATGCTGGTGGGGGCTTCCGTTCCAGCTATCTTCTCTGCTATGCTGATGCTTGGAGTAGACCGCAACGCACAGAGAATGGTGTCTGAAATCCACCGTCAGTTCAGGGAAATCAAGGGACTGAAAGAAGGCAAGCCGGGAGTGGTGCCGGAATATGACAAATGCATTGATATTGCTACCGATGGTGCATTAAAGGAACTGATTCCTGCCGGACTCGTCAGCATTGTCGTGACCATTGTGGTTGGGTTTGTAGGCGGCGTTGAAGCCGTAGGAGGATACCTTGCAGGCAACATTATCAGCGGTCTCCTGCTTGCCCTGTTTATGAGCAATTCCGGAGGGCTGTGGGATAATGCGAAGAAATACATTGAGGCCGGAGGAAACGGAGGAAAAGGAAGCGAAGCCCATAAGGCAGCTGTAGTCGGAGATACGGTAGGCGATCCCTTTAAGGATACGGCCGGCCCGTCCATCAATACCCAGATAACAGTGGTTTCTCTGGTGGCTTCTTTGATGTCTTCCTTGTTTTTAGCATTTTCCCTGTTTTGATTGATAACGGCAGGACTTAATAGGGTCGCGGCAGACCGCCGCGCGCAAGTTATAAAAAAACGGTGTCAGGACACAAATCCCGACACCGTTTTTCCAGATTCAGTGAAACCTGTCTCTTTCAATCCGATTAATAAAATTCTTCTTTCCGTTTCCTATGATCTGGCCACTTTAAGAGCTGTATCCAGCGCACTCATCTCAGGTATTCCAATCTTAGTGCCTGGCAGTCCTTCCCGGACCTTCTCTTCCACCATACCCCGGATTATATCATTTTTAACCAGAACACTGCCCCAGAGCCAGAGACTTATCTTATCTGCAGCAGCCATCTTGGTTTTCGTATCCCAAATTAGCCCCCACAAGGCTTCCCCACATTCCCAGTGTATGCGAATCGCTTCATGATCCCCAAGAACCGCCGCCTGATATGCAAACAGGGATAATCTAGCGATCTCAGACTTTTCCATAAGATTGGCATTGATAAAATCGTCTATTTTTTCCAATGTGTCAAGCCCTGTTTCCTTTATAATCAGAGGTGTAAGAACAGGACATTTGATTCGGCCGGACAGATCATCTCCTACCGCTTTTAAAGTTTTAAGCCCCATATCAAACCCGCTTCCCTCATCACTAATGATGTGATTCCAGCCGCCGGTCCGATAGATGCTTCCATTACCATCTCTCCCAAAACATACCGAACCGGTTCCTGATATGACTACCAAAGCCGGATCCTCTGTCATGTGAAGAAAAACCTCACAGTCATTTAACACCAGAAGTTTTTCATGGGGAAATCCCATCTCTTCAAAGCTTGACCTGCAAACTTGCTCATCAGACGGAGAGTCAATCCCGCTGGCCGCAACACAGATTCCCTGACAGCAGCCCGGTTCCAGGTTTAATTCTTGAAGAGCCGGGAGTACCAGATCCCGGTATCGAAGCCGGCTTTTCTCCGCTCCATCCGTATTAAGGCTGCAGCCCGGTGCTGTAAATTCCCCAAGTATCTCTCCAGCCGAGCCGCAAATTTTAAGCCGTCCATTGGTTCCGCCAATATCCAATCCTGCATAATAACCTTTCATGATGCCCTCCTCCATATATGGTTCATTTCCACGGCAGAAAGCCTGCTGTGGTAAACATCTCCTTTCCTTCAAGAAGATATTTTTTTAACGTGATTTGCAGCGAGGTGCTGCATGGGTATTTTTCCAATTTCTCCATAGAACAATCAAACCCCATAACCCGTTCCAGAATCTGTGGCCGTTCTACCTTTATGGGCATTTTGTAAAAACGCTCCATAAAGCTTATGATCCGACTTTTTTCCGGCAGTATAGCCTCAAGATGAGGATCCAGAAGCCAACTGTCACAGACTAAAAGACTTCCTGTATAATAATCTTTTGCCGTCTCCAGAGCGGAATCAATGCTATCGGGTGAAAGATCCGCCCCTTCCGGAATATGGACTGCTACCGCTTGTTCTCCCGGCGCCAGCTGAAGCTCCCAGTCCGACAGGGAAAGAGTCACCGGGTTCTCCATATTAAGCACTCCCTGTTTAAGATCCGGTGAAAAACCGGTCATTGATCGATCCAGAACGTTTAAGTATGTCTCAGACTCCCTGTTAATACCTCTTCCATTGGTTCCTGAGAAATAGCCTTCCTGATCCACCTTAAGTCCAGGACATGCCAATGCTCTGTATTCGCCGGTCTGCCTGTTTTTAAAAATCAGGAAGGGAAATTCATAAGTTACTTCCTCAAACTGCAGACTTCCGAACCTCCGCACATCTCCTGAAATGGACCGGAACACCCACTCAATCTGATCAAGGCCTACCTTGCCCTCATGATATTTCCGGTAGACCTTAATCCAGATTTCAATATCCTTCATGGATTCCAGAAAAACCCGCTCCGGAATCCCCTGATTCTGAGATTCCTCATATACCTCCGGCATCATCCAGTCTAAATAAACAACCGGAAGCAGTTCGGCATCCAGATTAAGCAGTTTTGCATGCTGAATACCAAGCGCTACCGCCTCTGCGGCCTCTTCCGGATCTTTCCTTTTTAACAGAAGCTCCCTGCACCATATGTAATTGTTCATAAAAAAGGGATAACTGCGGAAAACGGCGGATGCAGAAGCAACCGCCTTTTGAGTATCTTCATTAAATATACTGTGTTTTATCATGGTTTTCCATAAACCTCACTATTAAGCCGCCTGCTGTCAGTGTACGGTCCTTTTCATTAAATTCCGGCCGGTAACTTTCCGCATAAACCGCAAACTCATCCAGGGACTGAAAGTCATGGTTGCTGCCGCATACGCAGAAGTATGCCATGTCATCTCCATAGGTTCTGTATTCACAATCAAATAACTGGTCATCAACGGGTTCCATCACGCCGCTGCACCAAAGAGCGGCAAACCCATTGTTCTGCCTGCCCAAAAGCCAATGTTCCCGGATCCTTGTTTCCTGGAATTTGGGAGCAGGGAAATAGGCATGGGTAAAATGTATGGGATGCTCCCCTGGAATGTGGTAAACCGCTCCCAAAAGATTTCCCTTTTGTGCCAGAGCCGGCATCACTCCGTTTCCATACCAGAAGCCCGGCCTCATGGAACTGGAGTCACAAGTCCCTCCCGGATGGTTGGTGAACAGATCCGTCTCCTTATCAAGCGCAGCATACCACATGTGCTGCTGGTAACCGTATACTCCCGGTTCAAAGCAGGTGGTTCCGTGGAATCTTTCATTAAGGGACTTGGTGTATTCACAGGTCGAAGGATCTGCTTCCGGGTCCAGAGATAAATTCTTCCAGCGGTTAAATCCCGGATCCATTCTTGGGGACTGAACCGACGTCATACAGTATTCCGGGGTCTTTTTCAAAGCAATCAGGGCATTTCCCGTAGAATAGCTTTCATCTGCCGGTTCTTCCATAAGCTGTACCAATCCCGTGGGCAGCCGGTATCTGCTGCTGGCATAAAAGCCCAGCCAGCCTTCGCCGAAGGAATAAGGAACTTTTGGGTTGATCAGATTCATCAGTGCCTGGGCCCCCTGTTCAAAGGGATGGACCACTTCCCGGTACACACGTCCCATAGGAGCGATAATTACTCCATCATAGGTGTGGCGGCAAAGCATTTCTAAAAGACGGTCCGTAATTTTTACTGCGCGCGCAGAGATCTCCGGCTCCGAATAGTCAATGACATTTAGCAGAGCAGCAAAGGTGACGCACATATAAACGGTACTTAAGAATTCTTCAAAGCCGTGTTCTTCTACGTCCTCCAGCCAACATTCCACCTTGGCCCTGCCAGCTTTAGAAAGCTCCCTTCCGGTCATATCCGCGCGTGGAAAGTAATCATCCGGATACATTTCCCCTGCATTCATGGCACAGGTATAGAACATCAGGGAATGATTCTCGCTCCAGAAGCACATGGCATCGGAACCTTTCTGATCCATCCAGTACCTCCAGTTAAGGAGAACCTCCTTGGCCCGTTTTGACATACTTTCATCGACCGGATAATTTTTCAAATACCGGATGAGGCCGCACACAAGGAAATCAGAACAGTCATAACGGCTTTCAATCTGGTCAAGGGTCTCATATAGAAGGTCCATGTCCTTTCCGTTTTCCATGCCAAGTGCTTTCCTGGCGAGGATATTGGAGATGGAAAAGCCAAACTTGTCTCCCCTTGATAAGCTTTCCGCGTTCCCTATCCTGCGGAAAATGGCATCCCTGTTTTCCTCAAAGCTTTTTCCTTCTGAATACACCGGCTTCTGGGCCAGAATATTCTCCACTTTTCTGGTGAGAACGGCATGTTCTTTCTTAACGCTTACTAAAATCACCCCGGGTTTTTCTTCGTCCAGGATCACCTTATCCCTGCCGCTGATCTCCTGCCACTCCTTCCGGCTTTCCACTTGAGCAAAATCAGGGCTCTGGCTGTCATAGGAAAGCCATGTACCATGGGGAGCATTTCCTTCATAGGTCATGACAGAATCCCGTATGCCGAGGGAACCAAGCCAGTTCTCGGTGCGGACCAGTTCATCGGTCTTTTCCTCATCCGGCAAAACAACGGTGATATCAGCCGTATGATTAAGGATCTGGATTCCGAATAAGGTTCTGGTATCCCGGACACCCAGAGTCTGAAGGCTTACGTAAATCTGGTTGGCGCCTTTCTTTAATTGAAGTTCCATGGTTTCCTTCCGGATGGGTTTGTAAACCGGCGGGTCCATATGGCACACAGACTCCCCATTGCACCAGACATCCACTGCAGAATAAGACCATACAACAGCCTTTACCGTCAAATCCCTCTCAACCATGATTCCGGTAACCGCATCAAGCTCCACCTTCTGAAGAGTGGAATAAAAGGTGCTTTCATCTACAAACCAGTTTCCATAGTGGTAATAATATCTCCAGGGCATACCAAGACGGCTGGTTTCTCCCAAAGCCACAGGCCCTTCCGGAAATGTCATGCGTTTGTCTGCCACCAATGATCTTAAGTATTTCTCATAGCGCAGCTGGTTGTCATCGGTTTCATGATTGATAAAATCCGTTTCTCTTGGGCCGGATACCAGGTAATTGGTAAGAAAGCCCGATCTGTTTAAATGTAATTTTTCCATCTTCTTATCCCTTTACCGCACCAGCAGTCAATCCGCTCATGAAGTAGCGGCTGGTGCACATATAAATGACTATGATCGGTATGATCGAAATCGTAGAGCCTGCAAACATTAAGTTCCATGCAGCCGTTCCGTCTCCGCTGTTCTTTAACATGACAACACCTACAGTCAGAGGACGGAGCTTGTCGTTGGACATGGTGAATACCAGCGGCATAATGTATTCATTCCAGCCGGTACGGAACGAAAGAAGTCCAATGGTCGCGATAACCGGTTTTAAAAGTGGTAGTATTATTTTATAATAAATCTGGAAAAAAGTACAGCCATCTAATTTAGCCGCTTCATCAAGTTCCTTGGAAATGGTATTCATAAATCCACGTACCAGGAAAATGTAGGTTGCCTGTCCCATGCCAGTTGAAATCAGGATAATACTTAGAAGGGAGGTATTCATTTTCACCTTCACGGCAAGTTCAAAGAGCGGTCTTAAGCTGACGCTTCCCACATTGACAAACATAAAGGCCACAAAAATGCTGTACAATAATTCTTTTCCTTTGAATTTTTTTCTTGCGAATACGTATCCGGCCATGGTCGTTGTCAGAATGGACAATCCCATAACACCAAGGCTTATCATAAGGCTGTTTACAGTATAGACTGCGAAATTGGCCTTTTGCCATGCCTGCTTGTAGTTGTCAAAGATAAATGTTTTGGGCAGAATGTCTGTGCCTCCCAAAAGCAGTTCATTATTCGCCTTAAAAGATCCCAGAATAATGTAGATGACCGGGTAAAGGGTGATCAGCGAAATAACCAGGAGAAGCAGGAACAGAAGGCTTCGCATTGCTTTTGTCTTTTTTGAATATACGGTATGTGTCTTTTCCATATCTGCCTCCTTAAACCACATCATCCAGTTTTCTTGCAAGGTACATGTAAACGGCTGTGATCACGCCGATAATAAGAGCCGCCATAATGCTGAGTACGGTTGCATAACCGATCTGGGGCGTTGTTTGTGAACCGAATATCAGCTTATAAATATAGGTAAACATTACCTCTGATCTGCTGTTCGGCCCTCCGTTGGTAAGTACAAGGATCGATTCATAATCCTTCAGCGCCGTAGTAATGGCCAGCATTAAAATAACTTTTAACACAGGGCTTAACATGGGCAGGGTGATATAAAAGAATGACTGTACTCCATTTGCCCCGTCCATCTTGCAGCTTTCGTATATTTCTTCCGAAATACTGGAAAGACCAGACATGAACAGAATCATATAATTTCCGAATCCGCCCCATACCGCCACAATGATAATGGAAATCATCACGATGGAGGCGCTGCCCAGCCAGTCAATGGGAGAATGGATCATTCCAAGCTTCTGTAAATAAGCATTCAGCACACCGTTGTAAACGGCAAAAATAAAGCCGAATATAAGGCTGTAAACAGCGGAGCTTATGACCGTAGGCATAAAGTAGATGCCTCGGAAGATTCCGCTTCCTTTGATCTTCTGATTCAGCAAAACTGCCAGAAGCAGGGATAAGGGTATGATGATGACCAGTTTCATCACAGCATATTCAAAGGTATGAAGGACGCTGCGCCAGAAAATGGCATCCTGAAACATTCTGGTAAAGTTTTTAAATCCTATATAGTAAGCTGTAAATCCGTTGTAATCATAGAAAATATATCGGAAAAGCCAGCAGAAAGGATAGATGGATATCACCGCCAGCAAAAACACTGCCGGCAGCAGCATTAAAACGGAAGCAAAATCTCCTCTGCTGCCTGCCCGTTTCAGTCGCTCCGCAAAGCTTAATTTTTCTTTCATGAGTCGTTTCACCTTTCTTTAAAACAGGGGCTGCTTTTAGTTTGTCTAAAAACAGCCCCTCTGCTCTCTGCACTTATTTGTCTAAGTACTCAATGGTTCCTGCATTTGGATGCATCGGGTCAAAGTCCTTGATGATAAGTCTCTTAATCTTGCCCATGCTAACATCATTGTCAAGCGCCTCGTTGTATCTCTTGTTTAAATCTTTGATTGCATCGTCAGCACTGACATTGCCTAAGATCGCATTCCAAAGAGTTGCGATATAATCATCACCCTGGATAGCAACAGCCGGTACTGCCGGATATACGCTTTCGTAATCCTGTAATTTAAAATCAGCCAGTCTGCCGGTTTTAGAGGAATCAATCGCATTGCTCATATAGCCGGAGATCGGAAGGCAATAGCCGCCCTCTAAGTAGCCCTTTAAGAAATCTTCGCTGGAGAAGAACTTAATAACTTCCCATGCGGCGTCTTTGTTCTTAGAAGAAGAAAGCATCATGTACCCCTTCTGAGGCTGAATGGTCAAAGCACCTTTTACTTCTCCGTCAAGAGTCGGAACGGTGGATACTCCCCAATCAAATTTGGTAACCGGGAACTGATCAGTAAACACGCCTGCTTCCTGAGATGCATTGCCCCAGAGAGCAAATGCACCCTCCGCAAACTGTGCTCTCATGGCGTCTACGCCCTGGGATACGGATCCTGGGAGAACGCTGTTATCTTTAAAGAACTGATTGCTCTTTTCGATCACCGGTTTGTAACCGTCAAAATTAAATTCGCCATTCTTATAGTCGTAACGGTAGATACCGCTTGTCTCACAGGTTCCTTCAATCCATCTGATGAAGGGAACACTTGAGGTAAAGGCAACACCGTAGTTTTTCCCACCGCCGTTTTCCGTTACTTTCTTAGCCAGATCAATGACACCATCTAAGGTATCCGGAAATTCAGTTACGCCTGCTGCTTCCACCAAAGCCTTGTTGTACTCCATTCTTACGCCACTTCTCATACCAGTGGGAATCCAGTATACATTGCCGTCGATCATGTCGATTCCTTCATACTGAAGCTTGCTGGCCTCGGTAACCTTTTCATAATCAGCATCTGTAATTCTATCATTTAACGGCTCCAGGATTTTTGCATCTGCAAAGGTCTTTAAATCAAAGCCGCTCTGGCCTGCACTGATCCCTGCAATATCAGGAGCCGTGCCGGAGGAATATGCCATGGAAAGCATATTGGCGTAATCGTCCGTTACCACCGTCATTTCGATCTTGATGCCCTTGTCATTGGTCTCATTAAATTCACTGATCTTCTGATCTACGTACTCGGAGTCATGACGGTCATTGGTCCAGACCTTAATCACGGTTTCTCCTTTTGTGCCCTCCTTAGATTCGGCTGCTCCTCCTGCCTGATTCTGTGCTGCAGTTGTGCCAGCCGTACCTCCTCCACCGGAACAGCCCGTAAGTGATGCAGCAGCCAGGACTCCTGCCATCATAAAACTCAAAGCTCTTTTTTTCATAACTTTCTCCTTTCCAAACGTTTATAATACATTTGTCTTGATGCTACTATTTTAACCATTTCCGTTTTAATATGACATGACATTTTCCATGATTCATGTAACACTTTTAAACATTATACCGCTGCAGGCAGCAGAATGAAAAATAAAAGAAGGTATCCCGCAGGCCACGAACCGGCATTTGGGATACCTCTCTTATGCATTTTGTTTTCCGGGAATGCGGATCACCACACTGTTCCTGTAATATGGAATGGTCTGAAAATCCATCTCTACCGCTCCGTAATAGATTTTTAATCTTGTATAAACATTATGAAGCCCGATATGCTGGCCGCCTGCCGGTTCATTCCGGTAAATGGTATCACGGGCTTTATCTATATCAATGCCGCAGCCATTATCAGTGACTTCAATGTAAATCAAGTCCTCATTCCGATAAAAACGAACATCAATGGAAGGAATGCACACTGCCTCTCCCCACTTCTCATCCCGAAAGCCATGCTTAATGGAGTTTTCCACCAGGGGCTGTAAAATCAATTTGAGAATCCGGTACTCCTTAAGCTCCTCCTCCACATAGGACTGGAAGGAAATAGACTTATTGGTCCTGTGGTTCATGATATTGATGTAAGCTTCCACATGGGCGATTTCATTCCTGATCATGATAAGCTCATCCCCGTAGTTCAAGCCGATCCGCATAAAGGTCCCAAGATTATTGATCATGGACGATGCCACCAGCGTGTGGTTGTTCAGCACCTCAAGGTTGATGCCTTCCAGAGTATTGTAGAGCAAATGAGGATTAATCTGTTCTGCTAGAAGCTGTATCTCCAATTGATATTTTTCATGCTCATCTTCCTTGATCTGACTGATTTGAGACTGAATGGTACTGTACATGGTATTGACTGCCGCATTCAGCTGTCCGATTTCATCATCGTACTTTGTTTCATATGGCTCGTCGTATTGATTCTCCTGGATCTGCCGGATGCTCTCCATAAGACGTTCCAGAGGCGACGTGATAAACTTAGACAAAAGAGCAGAAAATGCCACGGAAAATATCAGGCCTGCGGCACCCATTAATACAATGAATTGATTCATTGTCGCGATCTTTCTATTTAAAGATTCTTTTGAAAGCACGCTGATCAGATGAAGATCCGAAAACGGAAGCATTTGGGAATAAACCACATTGTCCGTTAAATCCGCAATCTTACGGATCTGGGTATCCTTATTATTTTCCTTCACTCCCTGAATAAAATCCTGGCTTTCTAACACCATTCTCATGGACTGGGGATTTTTAAGGCTGATGTTATTCCCATTGGAATCTGCCACAAAATAAGAGCGCTCAAAATAATTGGCATTGGATAAGGACAGCCTGCTTTGAAATTTCTGCAGATTTAACAAGACCACCAATCTGGTGGCGACTTCTTCTCCCTTAGTGGTGATCACCACATTATCACCGGGGATCAGGGTTGATAAGGGAATCACAATGGGAATCACGTCCTGCTGCTGCAAAAAAGGGCTCTGGCAGTTGGGAAGCCAGGTGATTTCATCAATGGTCCCATAATCAGCCAGGAAATCGGACAGGCTTTTCTCCGGTCTTACCCCATAAGAATATACTGTATTGCAGGTTCCATCCTTATTGACCATAAACACCGACTCAATCATACTGTTGCTGCTTAAAAGGTTGATAAGCTGGACCTGGACCCCTTCCTGGTTTAAATAGTTGCTCTCATCCCGGCCGCTTACAACGACTCTTTGTATGGCAGGGGTGGAAGCAAAGCTGATTACATTGGTAAGCAAGGTATCATACATGTTATTTAAGGATTCCGAAATTACATTCATGGTATCCTGCATCTGCATTTCCACTTCTCCGTAATAGAGCTTATTAAAATAACCTCTGGCAAAAATGCAGATAAAAATAGTAAGCATGATATCGATGCTGAACATACAAAGCCGGATTTTGGATGCGATCTTCTTGTCCCCAATAAATTTAAAAACCGTTTCTTTTAACCGTTTTATCATATCTGCCTTTCCAAATCACAGTGTTTTCCGCTGTTTCTGTTGTAATCCGATGGAGAGACGCCTGTGTTCTGTTTAAATACCCGGTAGAAGGAACGGTAATCATCGTAGCCGATTGCAGCTGCCACTTCTGCCACCGGCATATCCGGCTTCCGTTCCATAAGTCCTTTGGCGTGCTCCATTTTGATTCGGATCACATAATCCCTGAAATTGACTCCCGTTTTTAATTTAAAATAGCTGGTAAAATAAACATCACTGAGGTTTACGTGCCTTGCCACGTCCTTAGCCAGAATCTTTTCTCCCATATGGGATTTGATGTAATACTCCGCTGCCTGAATGATCTGGTTCTTCGGTCCGTTCTCCCCGGCTCCCTGCTTTCCGGCACACGCTACCAGAAAATCCTCCATATAGGCCTTCAGTTCCTCAAAGGTACGTATGGAATTCATGGGAAGAATGACTTCCGCCTGGGAAAATTCCTTCTCACTTCCCAGTTCCTTTTGAATGTCCGTGATCAGATAGATACACATCCCGCGGATATAGTTGGGCGGGGGCATCGGTACATAAAGAAGTTTGGAAAAATACTCCCGGCAGAATTCCCGTATTTGCTCCGTCCGGTTCATGGTAATCGAATACATCAGATTATTATAATCCATTTGATTCGCTGCTGCAGGCGGCGGTGAGGTGCACAGAATGCTTTCATCAAAGATCTTATGATCCGTCTCGTAAAAGCTATAGGACAGGCACATAAGGGCTGTTTTGTAGGAATTGGAGCAGTCCGTAAGCGAGGTCCCTTCCTTACCGATTCCAATCGTTAAATCCATAGTGGAATCCCGGTTCACTCGTTTTAAGCAGCGGATTGCAAGGAAATGGTAATTCACGGGCAGATCTCCCGGCTGCAGAGTATGAATGATGGTCAAAAGCTCGTTGGAGCTTGAGATAAGAAATTCATATCTTGTTTCCTGAAGTTCTTCGCTTACAATATCCATCAGATAATTGATCTGCTGGAACTCATCCTCTTGTTCTCCATCCTCTTTCCCCTGGATGGAAAAAACCATGACCCGGAAAGGACTGTCATTCAACTTAAGCTCCAGCCGCCTGATCTCATCCCCTATCTCTTCATAAGAATAAAACTCGTTCTTTAACAGTCTCTTTAAAAACTTTTCTTTTGGCTCAGACTTGACATTTAAATAAGCAGAATAAGAATGGATATGGTTGGACTGGAGGATCTCCTCTTTCTGCTGTCTGATCTCCGTCACCAGCTCATCAATCTTAATGGGCTTTAAAAAATAATTCTTAGCTCCCAATTGGATTGCCTTCTGCGCATATTTAAAATCGCCATAACCGCTTAAAATAATAAAATTGGTCTGCAGCTTTTCTTTTTTTACCTGTTCCATCAGCTGCAGTCCATCCATGCCCGGCATACGGATATCGGTTATGACAATGTCCGGATTACAGGTCTTAATAATCTCGTAAGCCTCCCTGCCATCTTCTGCAGTGCCAACAATGGTTATACCAAACTGTTCCCATGGCACAACCGTAGACAGCCCATTGCGGATCGCCGCCTCATCGTCCGCAATCAATAGGGTTATATTTTTATTTGCATCCATGATTCTGATTTCCTCCCAAGTACAGCCAATAGCTTCTGCTCCGCCTCTCTAAACCACTGATCTTCAGGATTTACCAAAAGAATATACTGTATTCTTCCCAAAAGCGAAAGAAGATACTGATTCTCCGGGATTCCCGCAGAATTTCTGCTCCTTTCCAGATGGGACTTTACTCCGTATTTCTGACAGTAAAAAATTTCCTGCCGCAGTTTCCTTCTGTAATCCCGGGAGACCTGCAGTTTCTCATTGACCACGATTCCCGTAACCGCCTGTCTTCCGTTGCTGTATAGAATCCTGGTCTTTTCTTCATTTAGTTCAAACCCCATGGAATCTAAAAAGCTGGAAACCTTCCGAATGACCATGCCCGGGTTAAAATCACCGGAAAACGTCATATCGTCACAATACCTGGTATAGGAGATTCCTTTATTCCCGCACCATTTGTTTATGGATTCATCAAAATGCTTCATGACCAGGTTGGAAACTGCAGGCGAAGTAGGTGCCCCCTGAGGCAGAAACTCGTTGCAGCAGCATAAGGCAGTCAGCATGGTTCCTACTGCAGGAGGAAAATGCCGGACGGGAAAAACGCTCCTTAAAACCATTGGAAAGGAAATGCTGCCGAAGAAGTCTTTGATATCCAGCTTCACCACCACATGTTTTCCTGTATGCTCCCTGGCATTGGACACCACTCCTGCACCTTTGTGGTAGGCAGTGGCACAGCTGGAGACCTCATATCCATCAAGGATATGATGCAGGATATTCCTCTGTATTCTCATCAGCATATAATCCGGTACCATGAGGCTCCGCTGCCTTCCGTCTCTCTTTGGGATACGGACGGTGCGGTAATGGCGTTCTGTATGGTTGCTGAACGCATAAAGACATGCCATTACCTTCTGGTCCGGCCAGCTGGTATTCCCCAGAAGCCGGAAAGATAATAGCATGTCCCTGCAATACTCCTTCGTGCAGTATTTCCATAAATCTGTCTGATACATCGGCTCCTCCATCGTAGTTATATTCTAAAATTCATTCTTAGCTCTGAATAAACAACAGAAGCAATACAAATATGATGCCGTAAGGTGTGAAGATGTACAAGCCGCAGGCACATGCACATGCAATGTGCGGTAGTACCTCGCAGCAGATTACGGCCTTTTCCTATCCCATGATAATCCCGGCAGCGACTCGCTGCCCGGCCGCAGGTTCGTTACACGCGGAAAAACTATTGCTTCTGCTGTTATGGTTTTTATTCTAACACAATGATTTTAAATATTCCACTATTTTGCTTTACTGAATATGCTTAACACCCTTTCTAAATTAATAATTTACGTTAAAGCGTCAAAGTTTAACGTGTAAAAGCGTTGACAACTTTCCTGCAATGGATTACAATGGGGAATATATTTGCAAAAGAGAGGACATAAAAAACATGATCATTATTATGAAGCCTAACGCTTCCGAGGAAGCTGTTGGTAAAATAAAAGACTTAATCGAATCAAACGGACTTCAGGCCCATTTATCAAAAGGGACGGAAGTTACCATAGTAGGCGTTGTAGGAGATAAATCCAAACTTCAGGGCAAAAACATCGAGATGTTCGAAGGTGTTGACAAAATCGTTGCCGTGACCGAAACCTACAAGCTGGTGAATAAAAAATTTCATCCGGAAGATTCTGTCATAACCATTGGGAATGCAAAAATCGGCCCGGGTCATCTCACCATAATGGCAGGTCCATGCGCCATTGAAAATCACGATATGGTTCTTGAAACTGCTTTTGCAGTTAAAAAAGCAGGCGCCCAGTTCCTCCGCGGCGGAGCCTATAAGCCCAGAACTTCTCCATATGCATTCCAGGGCCTTGAGGAGGAAGGGCTGAAATACATGAAGGAAGCCAGGGAAGCCACCGGGCTTAACATCGTCTGCGAAGTTACAAGCCTGCGGGCTCTTGAAACATCCGTAAAATATGTGGACATGATTCAGATCGGTGCGCGGAATATGCAGAATTTTGAGCTTTTAAAAGAAGCAGGAAAGGCCGGCATTCCGGTTCTGTTAAAGAGAGGCTTATCAGCTACCATTGATGAATGGCTGAATGCCGCAGAATACATCGCTTCTGAAGGAAACACAAATATCGTGCTTTGCGAACGGGGGATCCGTACCTTCGAAACTGCTACCAGAAATACCCTGGATATCAGTGCCGTACCGGTTATCCGCGCAAAGAGCCATCTTCCCATCATCATTGACCCAAGCCACGCCACCGGAGTACGAGCTTATATTGAGCCGATCTCCAAAGCTGCCTTAGCAGTTGGTGCTGACGGACTGATCGTGGAAGTCCATCCACGTCCATCCTGCGCCTTGTCTGACGGTCCCCAGTCTCTGACCTTCGAGCAGTTTGAGAATCTAATTGAAGAGTTAAAGCCTTACGCCAAACTTGCGGGGAGGACGTCTTAATGAGCGATGCCACCATTGCCTTTATCGGGCTTGGTCTCATCGGCGGCTCTATCGCCAGAGGGATCAAGCGTGAAAAACCAGATACTAAAATCATGGCCTACATGCGCACTCGTTCCAGGCTCTTGCAGGCAAAAGAAGACGGGATCGTTGATGTCCTTTTAGATGGAATCGGAGAAGAACTCCGGGAATGCGATCTCATCTTCCTCTGTACTCCTGTGGAGTACAACGCAAAGTATTTGTCAGAAATCAAACCCTTCTTAAAGCCTGGAGCCATCATTACCGACGTAGGAAGCACCAAGACGGATATTCACGAGGAAGTAAGCCGTCTTGGCATGGAAAGTAAGTTCGTGGGAGGCCACCCAATGGCCGGTTCGGAAAAGACCGGATACGAAAACTCCACCGACCATTTGCTTGAAAATGCTTATTATATCATTACTCCTACCCAGGCTTCGACTGAGGAACAGGTAAGCCGTCTGGTGCGGATTGCAAACATGATCGGATCCATTCCCCTTGTCCTAAATTATCGAGAACATGACTTTATCACTGCGGCAATCAGTCATCTGCCCCATATCGTAGCCTCCAGTCTGGTAAACCTTGTGAAGGCTTCCGATAATGAGGAAGGACTTATGAAGCGGCTTGCCGCCGGGGGCTTTAAGGACATTACAAGAATCGCTTCTTCCTCTCCGGAAATGTGGGAACAGATCTGTATGACAAACAGCCAGAATCTTTCCGTGATTCTGGAACGGTACATTGCCTCTTTAAATCAGATCCTGGGTGAGCTTAAGGCAAATGACAATCAATCTGTTTACCAGCTTTTTGAAACCTCCAGGGATTATCGCAACTCCTTTTCAGAAAAGGTACCAGGCCTCATTGCCCCGGATTATTCCTTTACGGTGGATATGGCTGACGAAGTAGGCGCTATCTCCACCTTATCCGTCATCCTGGCCGCTAAGGGCATCAGCATTAAGAACATCGGCATCAACCACAACAGGGAGCACGGAGAGGGAACTTTAAGGATTGCGTTTTATGACAAAGAAACCATGGACAACGCATGGAAACAGCTGGAACGGTACCACTACGATTTAATTTCAAATTAAAAGAGAGGATTCCTATGAAATTCACAAAAGCCTCCCCTTTAAAGGGCGAAATAACCATACCAGGTGACAAGTCCATCTCTCACCGAAGCGTGATGTTTGGTTCTATTGCAAAAGGAACTACGGAAATCAGCCACTTTCTCCAGGGAGCCGACTGCTTATCCACCATCTCCTGCTTTAAGAAAATGGGAATTCAGATTGAAAACAACCATGACACCGTCATTGTCCACGGGAACGGACTCCGGGGCTTAAAAAAACCGGAATCGATCTTAGACTGCGGGAACAGCGGAACCACTACCCGCCTGATCTCCGGTCTTCTGGCCGCCCAGGATTTTGACGTGACCTTAACCGGTGACGAATCCATTAGGAAACGGCCGATGAAGCGCATTATGGAGCCATTATCCTTCATGGGGGCTGACATAAAGAGCGTTAAGGATAATGGCTGCGCTCCTCTTTCCATAACCGGTAAAAAGCTTCACGGAATCCATTATACAAGCCCGGTCGCTTCCGCCCAGATAAAGTCCTGTATCCTATTAGCCGGACTGTATGCAGAGGGCGAGACAAAGGTGACGGAACCTTATGTATCCAGGAACCATTCGGAAATCATGCTGAAGCATTTTGGGGCTAATGTTAAGACAGAAGGAACCACCGCCTGCATTGCTCCCGTTAAAGAGCTCTACGGGAATAAAATTGTTGTTCCGGGGGATATCTCTTCTGCGGCTTACTTTATAGCGGCAGGCCTGATGATCCCAGGTTCGGAAATACTGATAAAGCAGGTAGGCATTAATCCAACCCGGGACGGGATCATTCACGTTTGCCGGGATATGGGAGCTGATATTACTCTTTCAGAGGTAAATACAGATTCCGGGGAGCCTACTGCGGATATTCTGGTTAAATCCGGCTCTCTGCACGGCATTACAATCGGTGGAGCCATCATCCCTACCCTCATCGATGAGCTTCCCATGATCGCCGCCATGGCCTGCTTTGCGGAGGGCGAAACAATGATAAAGGATGCGGCCGAATTAAAGGTAAAGGAATCCAACCGTATTGAGGTTATGGTAAAGAATTTATCTGCCATGGGAGCCGATGTTAAAGAAACAGAGGATGGCATGATCATCAGAGGCGGAAGGCCTCTTCACGGTGCTGTTATCGACAGCAAGTTAGATCACCGGATCGCCATGACCTTTGCAGTGACCGGGCTTTGTGCAGAAGGGGAAACAGAAATCTTAGGCGCCGAATGCGTGAATATCTCTTATCCTGGCTTTTATCAGGATCTGGAGAGATTGATGAAATAAAATTAATCAGTCATGCAGTGATGTCTGAGCACAAAAATGCCGGGAGAACATAAGTTCAACCCGGCATTTTATTGATTTTATAAAACTTCGATTTGGCACATCTTCATTGCCTCTAACGCATTCTCATGGCTCTTTACAGTCACTCCGGCACAGCAGGATGAGTCCACCAGCACAGGTACTTCAGGAAGAAAAGCTTTGACTAACAGGGCATTGGAGATCACACAGATATCCGTACATAACCCCACCAGTTCAATGGATTCATATTCTCTTTCTGTTACATATTCTCCAAGCACTGCGCTTCCAAAGGTGTTTTTTTCAAAACGTACTCCCTGAAATTCCTTTAAGGAATGATCAAGATCCCAACCGGCTGTTCCTCTGACACAATGAACGACCGGAAGTTTTTTCCCCTCCTGGGAATTAAGATAACTTTCTTCGTGAGTATCCAAGGTGAAGATCACCTCGTCTCCTACCGCCTGATATTCTTCTATTTTTCTTTTTACCTTAGGGACGATAGACACCGCCTCCGGAGTTCCCAGGGAACCGTCGATAAAATCTTTTTGCATGTCTACTACGATTAACAACCTTTTCATGGACAAACCTCCGATAATAAATAGTGATTATAGTTTATCACATTTTGCTCTCATAAGCATATTATTTTTCATCACATTTTTACTAGGAATTATTTTTACTTTATGCCATTTCTCGTTTAAATCATTTATTTCTTTTATAATATTTAACAGCCTCTTCTGCTATAATAGCTATAATCACCACAAGAATTATTGTCCAAAATTCAGATTTGATTACATTTCCCCATGTAGCACCGGTTGATTTTTTTACTCCAAGTATCATTCCCGCTATTAGTGACATACTCCCACCACTTAGCACCACATTTGGGATCAACTAAATGCTTATGCTAGAAGTGAGGGCTTCTTGCTCAAGTAACCTAACAGTTACAGTATCAACAAGCTATCCCCGTGTGCCCCACGGTTCTTTTTAGCCGTTTATTCCAATACTAATATTCCTTGTTTCTTGATATTTCGTGCAGCATTTACATCTCTGTCACAGACGAAACCACATTCACATTGATACGTGCGTTCCGACAGAGATAATTCTTCTTTTACTTTTCCACAGCAAGAACAGGTTTTACTGCTTGGATACCATTTATCAATTTTTATCAGTTTCTTCCCCTGCTCAGACAGTTTGTAACCTAGTAACGAAGTGAATATTCCCCAGCCGTTATCATGGACGCTCCTTCCGAAATTCAAGCTCTGGGACATTCCCTGCATATTTAAGTCCTCAATACACACCGCATCGTAGACATTGGTTATCTGTCTTGACAGCTTATGTAAAAAGTCTTTTCGTTGATGTGATACCTTTTCATACAATCTGGCTACCCTGATTCGCTGTTTATTACGGTTTTTACTTCCGATCCGGCATTTCGATAACCTTCTCTGTTCCTTTTGTAACTGCTCCATGCTTTGACGATAGTAGCGGGGATATGCTGCAGTCACTCCATCAGAAGAAACAAATAGCTCTTTCATGGAAAAATCCAGTCCTACAACATTTTCTGCCTTTACTGGCTGGATCACTTCTTCGTATTCAAAAAGGACAGAGACAAAATATTTTCCTGTGGGTGTTTTTGATACTGTCGCAGATTTAATAGCATAGTTTTTTGGTACAGGTCTATGCTGTTTCAACTTTACAAATCCGATTTTTGGAAGTTTGATACGCCCCTCCTCCATACGAATACTGCCTTTTTGATTATTGGTCGTATAACTGTCCTGATGTCGATGTTTGCTTTTGAATTTAGGAAACCCTGACTTGGGGGAACGGAAGAAATTACGATATGCTGCTTGTAAATGGAGCTGGGCATTGGCAAGTGCCAGACTATCTACTTCTTTCAGCCATGGGAATTCTTCTTTATACTGAGCAGGCGTATTGCTCAGCTTTTTCCCTGTCTCATGATAATAGTCAATTTTATCACCCAGCATTTTATTATAGATAAATCTGACACAGCCAAAGGTCCTGGTCAGTAAATTCATTTGTTCTG
>Ga0213824_1000954_pt1 | contig 18919 bp, 12 predicted proteins | sample MC6MC0906MG_FD_179892 | JGI IMG/M metagenome (GOLD analysis project Ga0213824, IMG submission 179892) | Enriched soil aggregate microbial communities from Iowa State University, Ames, United States - MC6-MC0906-MG | ecosystem: Environmental > Terrestrial > Soil > Unclassified | place: USA: Iowa...
GCCGTTAAACCATTTAACTTTACCTGTTTGCATGTCATGTACCTCCTAAATAAAAATGAAACTATGAATCCACATGAAAAGGTGGATATAAAGGACATGAATGTATAACAAGCTTACAGCCTTTAATTCAACGTGCTTTATTTCCGTACCACATTATGTAGCTCAATAGTGATTTCACTATATCACGCTCAATCCAAAACGTCAAATGAGAACACTTTCACTCCAGCGTTTTTTATAATCCTAGTATAACCATAAATTCCTATTCTATTTTACTTTTATTTGAAAATTAACAAAACTGTAGTTTTCTAATCTCTTTAAATTCTGTACAATATAATTATCTATTACATTGAGGTGAAAAAAATGAGGGCACATGAAATCGAATATAAATTATATGGCGATGATATGCAGTTCGTTGAAATTGAATTGGACCCAGAAGAAAGCGTTATTGCTGAAGCTGGCGCAATGATGATGATGGAAGATCATATTGAAATGGAAACAATCTTCGGCGATGGTTCAGGACCAACTGGCGGCTTATTTGGGAAATTAATGGGCGCTGGTAAACGTCTCGTTACAGGTGAAAGCATGTTTATGACTGTATTTACAAATACTGGTCATGGCAAACGCCACGTATCATTCGCTGCTCCGTATCCGGGAAAAATTATCCCTGTTGATTTAACAGAGTATCAAGGAAAAGTCGTTTGTCAAAAAGACGCATTTCTTTGTGCTGCAAAAGGTGTTTCTATCGGAATCGAGTTTACAAAGAAAATTGGAACTGGTTTCTTCGGTGGTGAAGGTTTCATCATGCAGAAACTTGAAGGTGACGGACTTGCTTTCATGCACGCAGGTGGAACAGTATATAAACGTGAATTGAAACCTGGTGAAAAACTTCGCATTGATACAGGTTGTCTCGTTGCAATGACAAAAGACGTTAACTATGATGTTGAATTCGTTGGAAAAGTAAAAACAGCTCTATTTGGCGGTGAAGGTTTATTCTTCGCAACATTAGAAGGTCCTGGAACTGTTTGGATTCAGTCTTTAACACTTAGTCGCTTAGCAGCGCGCCTTACAAGCCCAGCAGCTCAGAGCAGCGGTGAAGGCAGCGTTTTAGGCGGACTTGGTCGCCTTTTAGATGGGAAAGAATAAATAGTGTCCTTCTGGGGCCATAGCCATCAACTTAAGAGAATGAATAAAGTTAAAACACCCTTTCATAGTACTGCATGAAAGGGTGTTTTAATTTACGTCTACAAACAACAACACGTTGGTTGAGAAGTTACGCATACTAGGTGAAGAATTCCGAAATGAATTTTCCAAATCATCAGTCCATGAGGTTAGATAGTATCTCCAGACGTAATGCTGTCCTCGTTTTTTCTCCATTTTGGTTCACCAAGCATTATTTAGATAAAATCTGCCTTAAGCTAACGGGGCAGGTTAGTTTAATAAGGTAATATTTGGATTGAAATAGATATAAGTAAAAAATTAATAAGGTTTACTTCAGTAAAATAAGGTATATTATATTGGTTGAATAGATTCTCTTTAAAGACAAGAAAAGTAGGTGAACAAAGTGGGAAAATATCAATTGGATTACAAAAGTCAGGTAGCTGTGGCAAAGTTTCATGAAAAACAGACGCCTGCCAAATTTGATAAAAAGCAGCAACTTGAAAAATTGCGTGCGGAATATTTGAAAAAGAAGCAAAAACAAACTGATAAATAACATGTTACGTTTTCCCTAATTTTCTGTATATGGTGCAAACAAATACAAGAAAATAGGTAAGTTATTCATCGTTCAAATATATACAGGCTATTTTTCAAACCTCTTATTTAATGAAAAAGTCGATTCCTTGAGATTGAAATCGGCTTTTTTATTTAGGTGGACTGTACAAACCATTTTTAACCATATAACATTCCATCGCTTCATTAAGCCATAACTCTTCTTCCTCTGTATAAGGAGAGGGCATCATATTATTATATTGTTCTTCTACATTCTCTAATTTACCTAGAGAATACATTGTCTCTTCGCCGACATACTTAAGAGTCGCTTTCATATGTTCATCAACCAATTTTTGCACTTCTAAATCCTCAATTTGTCTTCCAAATAACCTTTTCACTTCTTTTGCTAAACGAACAAACTCTTTATCAAGTGCTATGCCCTCTTCTTCCGGCTTATTATATAATCCATCAGCCACTTCTTTTGATACATATTCTTCAAGCCATAAACGTTGTTCGTTTTCTTTTTGGATACTATTAATTAAGCTCATTAATATGTTACTATCTACCTCTTCATCTTCCTTAAGGCATACCATTGTTCGTTCAATCGCCTTTATCGAAACTTCAAGTTGTTTTTTCTTTTCTTCAAAAGCTACCCTTTGATTTTGTAATGTTTCTTTTAAGCTTATATTCAAACTTTTCACATTGAGCATGACACGAATTTCTTCTAAACTATATCCTAATACTTTAAGACTCACTATTTTTTGGAGCGCTAATATATCTTTATCTTTATATACACGGTGTCCTGAACTTATATTTTTTTCAGGTTTAAGCAATCCAATTTCATCGTAATATTGTAGTGTCCGTATTGATGTGCCTGTTCTCTTTGAAAACTCACCAATTGAATAGCCTTCCTTTTTGCTCATCCTACACTCCTCCTAACAATATGTTTACAAAAATCATACTCCCTCACGTAACTGTAGGTTCAAGCCTTTTTTCAAAAAGAATGAATCAAGTTCCTCACTGCATATATTGAACTATACCTTTTCTTAAGGAGGGCTTTCTTGATGCGTACTCCTTTATCCTTTGATAAAGATACTGCCATATTATTAGCATCTTGCTGCGATCTAACGTATGAACAATATAAACAAAATGGGATTTTTGAAATACCTGATGGATTCCAATATGTACAAGGCTTTCAAGGGAAAGCGATTCAAACGATGGAATGGTTTGGGTTCATATTAGAATCTGAAGATACAATTATTGTAGCTTTTAGGGGCACACAAACAGATACAGACTGGATTATCGATTCACTCGTCAACCAAAGGCCATACCCATATGCTTTAAACAGTGGAAATGTCCATAACGGCTTCCTTTCTATTTATGAATCTTGCCGAGATTCGATTATGGATATGCTCGTATCATTGCCAGCCCATAAGAAGCTTCTTGCAACAGGTCATAGCTTAGGAGGGGCACTCGCTACATTACACATACTAGATGCACGTATAAATACTGCCTTCTCACAGTACGGTCTTTATACATTTGCCTCTCCAAAAGTTGGAGATATCGCCTTTCGAAATTATTATAAACTGCAAGTAGCTAGTAGCTTTCGTTTCGTCAACTTATTCGATGTCGTTCCACTTCTCCCTCCCCGAAACATAAATTTTAATGATCGTGATTGGGAATATGCACACGTCCATCACAACATGACATTTACGAAAAATACAAAATCCATTATAAATAATCATTCCATTACAACATACAAAACATGTCTGACTTCTCATTTTTAACCAGTAAACAATTGGAAATTGAATATTTATATACTATAATAAATCTATGAAATGACTTTCGGATGAGGGGACCTTACATGCTAAAATTTTTCTTCGCACTTTTTCTTATAATAATTTTTTCGTTTACAGGTTTCTTTACATTTTCATACTTTGCGACAGGGGAATATGGTGGAACAGGTATAATATATACGTTCATGCCTTACCTTTCTTAAGCAAAATAAGTAAAACGAGCTTAATCTCATTAAGCTCGTTTTATTTTTCTAAGCAATCGTATTCCTGATTTAAAGGTGAATAAATAAAAGCCCCTTCAAAAGGGGCTTTTATCTAAAACAGTTTAACAGTATTACCAATTCCCCAAATTTCATTACTGTACTGCAAAATTGTTCGATCACTCGCAAAATGTCCAGATTGTGCAATGTTCAAAATCGACATTTCCAGCCATCTCTGTCTATTTTCATAAGCCCTTCCGACAGCTTCTTGTCTTTCGGCATATGGGCTAAAATCTCGAAGAACGAAGTATTCATCGTTTTGAATAACGAGAGAATCATAAATCGCTTCAAATTCAGCTCCAGACTGTGCAAAGAAACCATTCGTTAACTGATCTACTACTTTTTTAATGTGCATATTATGGTGATAATAATCACTTGCACGATATCCACCATTTTGATAGTAATGAAGAACCTCATCTGCCGTTAAGCCAAAAATGAAGCAGGCATCATCACCGACCCGGTCTTTTATTTCAATATTAGCTCCATCTAACGTTCCGAGTGTGATTGCACCATTCATCATGAATTTCATGTTACCTGTTCCCGAAGCTTCTTTACTCGCAGTTGAAATTTGTTCACTTACATCTGCCGCTGGGAATATATCTTCAGCTAAAGAAACTCGGTAGTTTTCTAGAAAGATAACTTTCATAAACTGACTTACGTACGGATCGTTATTTACTTTTCTTGCAAGCTCATTTATTAATTTAATAATTTTCTTCGCGTAATAATAGCCAGGTGATGCTTTCGCTCCAAAAATAAAAGTACGCGGGTAAAATGAAAAACTAGTATCCTCTTTTAAACGGTTATACAAGTATAAAATATGAAGAACATTTAATAATTGTCGTTTATAGGCATGTAGTCTTTTCACTTGCACATCAAAAATAGAATTTGGATCAATCGTGATCCCCATTTTATTATGAATGCGCTCCGCTAAAATAATCTTACGCTCTTGTTTTACCCCTGCAAGCTTTTCTTGGAAACTAGCATCGTGTTGAACTGTTTGCAGCGCTTGAAGCTTAATCGGTTCTTTCTTCCACTCTGTTCCAATCGCTTCCGAAATAAGATTCGTCAGCTGCGGATTCGCCTTCATTAGCCAGCGCCTATGAGCAATTCCATTCGTTTTATTATTAAACTTATCTGGATAAAATTCATAGAACAATCGCATTTCACGCTGCTTTAAAATTTCTGTGTGGATTTTCGCTACACCATTAACGCTATGGCTACCAACAATCGCTAAATGGGCCATCTTCACAAGGTCATGCGCAATAATGGCCATGTCCTCAATACGCTTCCAATCGTACGCATAACGGTCCCAAAGCTCATGACAGAAACGTTCATTAATCTCTTCAATAATCATATAAATTCTCGGTAATAACGGTTTAAAAATGTGAATTGGCCACTTCTCAAGCGCTTCTGATAACGTCGTATGATTCGTATAGGAAATCGTCTGCGTTGTTATGTGCCAAGCTTCTTCCCATGTCAATTTTTCTTCATCTAATAAAATACGCATAAGTTCTGGAATTGCTAGAACCGGATGTGTATCGTTTATATGAATCGCGATTTTTTCATGTAACTGACGAAGACTACCGTATCTCTCCCTATGCATACGAATGATATTTTGCAAACTTGCTGATACGAGGAAATACTGTTGTTTCAAACGAAGTATTTTCCCTTCATCATGCGTATCATCTGGATATAAAAACTCCGATACCGCCTCTGTTTCACGCTTATATTTCAAAATATCTTTGCAATTTTGCGGGAAAGGAACTGGTTCAGCATTCCAAAGTCTGAGTGTATTTACAGTACTCGTCTCATAACCTACTACTGGAACGTCATATGGTACTGCCATAATTACTTCTGCATTCGTATGCCTGAACTCTAAACGCCCGTCAATGTATAGGGGTTCAACATTGCCGAAATAACTTACTTCTACAGCTTGATCATGCCTTCTTACTTCCCATACATTTTCATGAAGAAGCCACTGTTCTGGAAATTCTACTTGATAACCATCAACAATTTTTTGATCAAATAAGCCGTGTTTGTAACGAATTCCACAGCCATGACCTGGTAAGTTTAAAGATGCAAGTGAATCAAGGAAACAGGCTGCTAATCGTCCAAGTCCACCATTTCCAAGACCTGCATCTGCTTCCACCTCTTCTAACTGTTGCAAAGAAATCCCAAGCTCAGAAAGTCCTTGCTCACATACATCCCTGATGCCTAAATTTAATATATTACTTCCAAGTAAACGCCCAAGTAAAAACTCAATGGATAAGTAATACATTTGCTTTTGCTCTCCAGACCGATAACTTTCGTTCGTTGCAATCCATTGACTATTCATATACTCGCGTACCATGTACCCAAGCGTATTGTATTGATCACGAGTTGTAGAGTCTTTGAAACTTTTACCATACATCGTCTCTAACTTTTCTAGAAAAGCTGATTTGAAACTTTCAACATGAGTAAACATTTCTTCACCACCTACATGTTATTCCATGAGACTTTTATACAATTTCTTATAGGCAAGAGCTGATTTCTCCCAGCTATAATCTTCAGTCATCGCTTGTTTTACAAGCTGCTCCCATACCGGTTTATCTTGATAAAATTCAATCGCACGAAGAACCGTGTGCAACATGTCATGCGCATTAAAGTTCGTGAAACTGAAACCATTTCCTTCTCCAGTTTCTTCGTCATAAGATTGTACTGTATCGTTTAATCCACCTGTCTCTCTTACAATCGGAATTGTACCGTACGCTAATGCGATAAGTTGTCCAAGTCCACACGGCTCAAATAGTGATGGCATTAAGAATAAATCACTTCCCGCATACACTTGGTGGGCTAGTTCTTCATTAAATCCGATATACACTTTTACCTTCTCAGGATACTCGTATGCCATCCACTCAAAGAATTGTTCATATTCAGAATCGCCTGATCCCAAAATAATACATTGTACATCTTCTTCCATTATTTCACGGAATACAGTACGTACTAGATCAAGCCCCTTTTGCTTCGTTAATCGTGTTACCATCGAAATAACTGGCGTATCTTCTTTTTCTGGCAAACCAAAATAACGCTGCAAGGCACGTTTATTTTCATTCTTTCCATCTAATGACTCTGCACTATACTGAGCAGTAATATACGAATCTGTTTCTGGATTATATACGCTCGTATCAATTCCATTTACAATGCCACTAAGCTTATCATTATATTTTCGTAGCAATCCATCTAACTTCTCACCGAAAAACTCATATTGAATCTCTTCTTTATATGTCGGGCTAACCGCTGTAATTTGGTCAGATGCGATAATACCGCCTTTCATAAAGTTCACGTTTCCATAAAACTCAAGCTGTTCACTATGAAAATATTCATGACCAAGCTCCAGTAAGTCGTACATCACTTCAGGAGGAAATACACCTTGGAACTGCAAGTTATGAATCGTATATACCGTTTTAATATGCTCATATAACGGGTTATCTTGATACTTTTCACGAAGCAAGAAATTAACCATAGCTGTGTGCCAATCATGGCTATGAAGAACATCTACTTCGAAATCAAGATGCGGAATACACTCTAAAACTGCTTTTGAAAAATAAGAAAAACGCTCCCCATCATCATAATGACCATATAGAGAATCTCTCTTAAAATAATATTCATTATCTATTAAGTAATACGTAATCCCATCCTGCTCACCTTTTAAAATCCCGCAATATTGGTTTCTCCATCCAAGAGGAACGTTGATTACTTTATGAAGCGTACATCCTTCTCTTAGCTCTTTTGGGATAAGACTGTAGTTCGGAAGTATAATGCGAACATTCACTCCTAATTTTTTTAATTCTTTTGGGAGCGCTCCTGCTACATCAGCTAGACCTCCGGATTTAATAAACGGTACACATTCTGATACTGCAAATAAAATATTCACCTGTTGTTCCACTGCACGAAAAGCGTATACATCACAAATCGCTCTTCTTACAGCTTCCTCCCTTCGAGTTTTCATGTAGAGTAAAACCATAATTAGTGGGGGTTTTCTAAATCCCCCACTAATTATGTACCTGCTATTTACGAATAACTATTAATTGTACTATTTTGTACACTACCTTTTTCTACAACATATGGCTCATCAGCACTTCCTTTTAACACTACGCCGTCACCAATTTTCACGTCTTTATCAATAATAACACCGTCTATTATACAGTTATCTCCAATTTTGCTCTTTTGCATAATAATGCTATTACGAACAATGGAACCTTTCCCAATTTTAACAGAACGGGAGATAACACTATTTTCTACTTCACCTTCGATAATACTGCCGTTTGCAATCATTGTATTTTTCACGGCTGCACCCTTCAGGTAACGAGTTGGTGGTTCATCTTTTACTTTCGTAAAGATCGGTGCTTCTTTCTTAAATAATTGCTTCCAAATAGCTGGCTGCAAAATTTCTAAGCTATGTTTATAGTAACTTTCAATCGAATCAATAATAGCTACATATCCTGTATGCTCATACGTAGCAATATGCAGTGATTTTCCGCGCTTTTCTCTCACTACATCAAATAAACTGTATTGCTCCACATCTTTATATGTCTCAAATAAATCTAACAATAATTGTTTCTTTAACACGTATGTTTGAAGCGAAACCCCTTCATGGCAAACTTCAGTAATATCAGCTGCCGTATGTATATGTCGCTCTAACACCGCTTGAAAGTTTAATGCTGTTACGAGATGGCTATTCGTAATAACAACGTATTCTTCTCTAGCTCTTAAAAAATAATCAATATGTCTTCTAAAATGTGCAAAAGACCCAAATTCATCTTGGTCACATTGGCAATTTGGCGGGAATAAAAACAGTCCGTCTCTTTTTCTATCTAAATCCCACTGTTTTCCGGAACCAACATGGTCCATTAGTGAACGGTTTTTATGACTTGTAAAAACCGCTACACTATGAATATTAGAATTCACCATATTTGAAAGCATGAAATCAATGAGTCGATAACGGCCTCCAAACGGTAACGCCGCTAATGAACGATGCCCTGTTACTTTCTTTAAGGAAGGAAAACTTCCCGTTGCATTAATAATTCCTAACATTTTTTCTCCCATTCATTTCATCCCCCTTTTCTATTTTCCTTCAGCAATTAGTACTACATCGTCAACATTTTTTTCTGGGCGAATTATTGTCCCATCTTCAATAACCATTTCTGATCCAACAATCGCTCTTTCAATCACAACGTTTTTACCAATCTTTGCCCCAGGCATAACGACAGAATCGATTACCATACTACCTTCTTCTACCGTTACTCCTTGGAATAAAACCGAATGCTTCACGTCCCCTTCAATGACGCACCCTTCATTAATAAGTGATTCTTCTACTTTTGCCTGCTGTGCAATATATTGAGGTGGCTCATTTGGGTTCACAGAATAAATGCGCCAATTACGATCGTTCAAGTTCAACGATGTTTCATCACGAAGTAAATCCATATTCGCTTCCCATAAGCTTTTCACCGTTCCAACATCTTTCCAATATCCTTCAAACGGATACGCCATCAACTTCTTCCCTTCATCTAATAAAAGCGGAAGTACATCTTTTCCGAAGTCATTACTAGATTCAGGGTTTCTTGCATCCATCTCTAAATATTCTTTTAAAATAGCCCAGTTAAAAATATAAATTCCCATTGATGCAAGATTACTTCTTGGAAATTGCGGTTTCTCCTCAAATTCAACAACTTCCATCTCTTCATTTGTATTCATGATGCCAAAGCGACTTGCTTCATCCCAAGGTACTTCAATAACAGAAATGGAAACGTCCGCTTCTTTCTCAATATGATAATCTAGCATTTTACTGTAATCCATTTTATAAATATGGTCGCCTGATAAAATCAGAACGTACTCTGGTTCGTACTGACTTAAATAGTTTAAGTTTTGATAAATGGCACTTGCCGTACCTGTATACCATTTCACCCCTGAAGACTCCGCATAAGGAGGTAACACTGTGACTCCACCGCTTACTCGGTCTAAATCCCAAGCATTGCCGATTCCGATATAATTATGAAGTTCGAGTGGTTGATATTGCGTTAAAATCCCCACCGTTTCAATACCAGAATTCGCACAGTTGCTTAGCGTAAAATCAATAATGCGATATTTACCACCAAATGGAACAGCTGGCTTGGCTAAATTTTTTGTTAATGCACTTAATCGACTACCTTTTCCCCCTGCTAGTAACATTGCTACGCACTTTTGTTTTTGAGCCATCTTGTTTTTTGCTCCCCTTTCTCGTCTTCACTGGTCGTAATATGGATACGCCAAATGGTGGAATTGTAATTTCTACATGTGCCGCTTGATTATGATATGGCTCTAGAATTGTCTTGAGACGTTTCTTATTCACTTGCCCCGATCCGCCATATTGCTCAGCATCACTGTTTAAAATCTCGTTATAATACTCGAAATCTGGTACACCTACTTTATAGTTTTCATATGTAGCTTTCGTAAAATTACATACGACAACTAACGCATCTTCCTGCTTATCCCCTTGGCGGATAAATGAGAAAATACTTTGCTCATTATTATTAGCATCAATCCACTGAAATCCTTCAGGCGAGTGATCTAACTGCCAAAGTGGTTTTGAGCGCTTATACAATGCTATGAGCTCTTTAAAGTAATCATGCATATTACGATGCATTTCAAAATCATGTAAATTCCAATCTAAATCTTCAAGGTCTTTCCACTCATCAAATTGGCCGAATTCTCCACCCATAAAGAGCAATTTCTTACCTGGATGAGTAAAGAAATATCCATATAATAAACGAAGCTGAGCAAACTTATCCCAGTAATCTCCCGGCATTTTATTTAATAACGACTTTTTCCCATGAACGACTTCATCATGAGAAAGCGGCAATATGAAGTTTTCAGAGTGAGCATATAATAAAGAGAATGTCATTTTCTCATGAATGTATTTCCGGTACTCAGGCGCACACTCCATATATTTCAGCACATCATTCATCCAGCCCATATTCCATTTGTAATTGAATCCAAGCCCACCTTCATACGTTGGGGCTGTTACAAGTGGCCAAGCTGTTGAATCTTCTGCTGTCATAAGAAAATCTTCATCTTCTGCAAACACCGCTTCATTTAACTCTCGTAAAAATGAAACAGCGTGCTCATTACTTTGCTCTTGTCCTTCTTTATTCCAGTACAGCATGTTCGCAACTGCATCCACTCTGAAACCATCAATGTGGAAATACTTCATCCAAAATAACGCATTTGAAATTAAGAAATTACGTACTTCCCTCTTGCCTAAATCAAAATTGACAGTTCCCCATACCAGATTTTCTTGTACATCTATATCTTTATATTCATAAGTCGGTGTCCCATCAAACAAATATAAACCGTGAGCATCTTTACAAAAATGCCCCGGCACCCAATCTAAAATGACACCGATTCCATATTTATGACATTCATCGACAAAATACATCAAATCATGTGGCGTGCCGAATCTACTTGTCGCTGCATAATACCCTGTTCCTTGATATCCCCAAGAACGATCATATGGATGCTCAACAAGCGGCATAATTTCAATATGTGTAAATTGATGTTCCACCACATACGGAATGAGCTCCTCGGCCATTTCTCTGTAAGAATACAGAGCGCCATCTTCTTTCTTTTTCCAAGAACCGAAATGTAATTCATAAACTGTCATCGCTTCTTTATAAATCGATTTTTTCTTCCTCTTACGAATCCAGTTTTTGTCATTCCATTCATATCCCTTTATATCAAAAACTACAGATGCCGTATTTGGTCTTACTTCTGCATATACTGCATAAGGATCTGCTTTTAAAATAACGGGACCGTCCATCGTTTCAATCGCATACTTGTATATCTCATTCTCTGCAATATGCGGTACAAACAAGGACCAAATCCCCTCTTCTGTCACTTGTAGCATCTTATGTTGCTCATAATCCCATTCATTAAAATCCCCAACAACACTCATTGCTTTCGCATGAGGAGCCCATACTGTAAATCGTACACCTCGCATCCCATCTTCCGTCACAATATGTGCCCCAAAGATGTTATAACTGTCATAGTACTTTTCTGTATGAAACTCATCTCGTTTCACTTCTTCACAATTTATTACATCCAATATGTTCACCTCACTAAGATGACAGAAATTTTTTACTCTTTATCATTTCTGCGAAAAACTGAAATATCCTTGTTATTTTTTAAAAAATATTCGTTTTTTCTTTAATTTCGCTTAAAATATTCAAGTTTACTGTGTAAAATATCGAATTTTGACGAATATTCATTGCAAACGCTTCATTTCCTACTAGTCTTTCATCCTATTATTTATTTCTCAACCTTTATTTCATTAGATTTATCCTATTTTATTCGCTATTTATCACTTAAAATCGCAACAAAATAATCTGTCATAAAAAAATGTTTCTCAACATTTTTTGTCATAAAGTTTATTGAAATGTAAAATTCATAAGCATATACATGTTCTCAATAACGAACATCAAACTTTCGTAAATATAATTCATACTAGAATACTGTGTTTACTTCGCGAAAGTTTAATAAAAAATCAAACTAGGGAGCTTTCTTATGTCATTGAAACAAAAAGTAGGAATGGGAGTTGTCACCGCTTCCCTTGGATTATCACTTACATTCGGCGGTGTATTCGCTTATTGCAGTGATTCTGAAACATCTAGTAACTCATTTCAAGCTGGTACACTAGATCTTTCTATTAACCCAAGTGTAATTGTTAATGTGAAAGATTTAAAACCAGGTGATTTGATTGAAAGAAACTTCAAGCTTGAAAATAAAGGGACATTGGATATTGCAAAAGTAGCACTTGAAACATCCTATGAAGTTACAGATGCAAAGCAAAATAATGATGGTGAAGATTTAGGCGATCACATCATCGTCAAATTTTTAGTGAATGATGGAAAGCCACCTAATCCAAACGATGATCATGAAATTTTGTGGGAAACAAAACTATCAGAAGTGAACTACCCACCACTTAGCATATCTTACGAGCTTACTTGAAGTGGGGGCTTCTCGGTTAGTCGCTACTTTTGATAGCTAACGAATTTGTCCTAGGACAGCCGAGCTAACACCCTTGTTCCAAAGGTTATTTTGTGCTATTTACGCTATCGCTAGCTAATAGGCGTATGGCTTCTCTTTTAATATTAATAGCTGCGTTATAGTCGCGACTTATTGTTAGTCCACAAGAACACTCATACGTGCGTTCAGATAGTAGCATATCTTTTCTGTTTCCACAATTACTACACATCTTTGTAGAAGGAAACCACCCATCTACTTTTACAAGCTGTTTTCCTTGTTCTTGTAGCTTATATGCTAAAAATGTCGTGAACATCCTCCAACCGTTATCTGCTACACTCTTACCAAAGCGAAGTGCTCGTGACATTCCTTTCATATGTAAGTCTTCGATTGCTACAACATCAAAGTTCGTAGCTAATTCTTTAGACTTATGATGAAGGAAATTTTTACGTTGATTGGCGACTTTTTCATGCAACTTCGCTACACAAATGCGTTGTTTATTCCAGCGCACTGAGCCTTTCACACGTCTTGCTAATACTCGTTGTGCCTTTGCTAATCGATTCAGCATCTGACGATAAAAGCGAGGATAATTGGCTTTCTCATCTTCGCTACTCACATACAATTCGGCCATTGCGAAGTCTAATCCAACTACACTTTCTACTTCTTTCTGAACAATTTCCTTTTCATATTCAGTTAAAACAGACACATAATACTTACCAGTTGGTGTCAGCGAAATCGTGCATGATTTAATGATATGGTTTTGCGGTATCTCTCTATGTTGTTTCAATCGCACTAATTTCAGTTTCGGTAGTTTGATATAACCATGAAATAACATAATATTTCCGTTTACTCTATTTGTTGTATAGGATTTTCTACTCTTTTTACTTTTGAATGTAGGAAAATCACTTTGACCACTAAAAAAATTCTTATACGCTGTTTGCAAGTTTAATTGAGCGTTAGCCAATGCTAATGAATCGACTTCTTTCAACCATTCATACTTCACCTTGTATTTCGCAGGAGTAGGGAATTTTTGTTTCTTTAGTTCTTCCTTGTTCCCTTTGTATTTTTCGTATACTTTTTTTCGTTCAGCTAGCATTTTGTTATATACAAAGCGTACACACCCAAAAGTTTTACGTATCAGATTTGCTTGTTCTTCTGTTGGATACAGACGAAATTTGTACGCCTTATTATGCTTTGTCATATTAATTCATCTCACTTTTCGCCTTGATTTCCCATAAACTGTTTTACTTTATCTACGGCGAGCCACCAAAGGTGATAACACAACATGAACACTGAGTTACTATTATTTAATTTCATGGTTATACCAAAAGTCTCCTCTTATAAGGCTGATTATATCAGAGGCAAAATAAATAGGAAAACTAAATCAAACCGAAATTATCGCTAGCAACTATGGTAAAAAAGGAGTATCTGTAAAAGGCGGCGATCTTAATAACGACGGCATTGTCGATGAAAAAGACATTCGCTTCGTTGAAAAGAACTTCTTGAAAAAAGGTCCAGATGCATCTAAATCACAAACACCTGTTGAAAAATCAAAAAGCGGTACACTAGCAGATATTTTAAAGAAATTAGGATTAACGCCTAAAAAATAATAATAAAGAGCACTCTATATAAAGTAGAGTGCTCTTTTCTATAAACGACCCTTATCCAGCAAAAGGGGTATATTGGGGATATACAAGGGAAAACGGAAAAGGAATTTATAGTGAACTACTCGCCACTTAGCAAAGCTTGAAGTGGGAGCTTCTCAGTTCCACGACGAAAGTAACCTTTCGTCTCCCTGAGCGTTACTTCGGGGCGTTCCACCCCTAGATGTCCAACGATTGGACGCTCTCTTTATACGGTTGATATTTTACGCAGGAACCGAATGGCTTGGTTTTCGCACGCTATTTTCTTCCTGCAACCTTCTATATCAAGTTATCAAAGAACTTCATATAGCTAGTTTATCAAAAGTTTTTGGCTATGCCAAACCGAAATTCATCTCCCACCTATCACTGGGCTATCGCCCTTCACGCGCCTCTGGAAAGAGAATTCTTTCGGTAAATCCTTTAAATTATATAAAAACTCAGAGGTAGGAAGCAGTTTCCCGCCTCTGAATTATTTAGCAATTATTATAGTACTGGTGCCATTGTTTCTTTTAATACTTTTACAGAATGAGCGAATTTCGCTTTTTCATCTTCATTTAGCTCAAGTTCTACGATCTCACGTACACCTTCGCGGTTAATAACAGCTGGAACACCTACGAAAGCATCTTTCTCACCATATTGTCCTTCAAGATATGCAGATACAGTTAATACGCTGTTCTCGTTGCTTAAGATTGCTTTAGTTACACGAAGTAGTGACATACCGATTCCGTAGTAAGTTGCACCTTTACGCTCGATGATATGGTAAGCTGCATCACGTACGTTTTCGAAGATTTTATCTAAGTCTTCTTGTTTGTACTGTTCGTTGTTAGCTAAGATTGTTTCTAGTTTTTGTACACCGATAGTAGCATGGCTCCATACTGGAAGTTCAGTGTCACCGTGTTCACCAACGATGTAAGCATGAACGTTACGTGGATCTACATCTAAGTAGTCACCTAACATGTAACGGAAACGAGCAGAGTCTAAAGTAGTACCAGAACCGATTACGCGCTCTTTTGGTAGACCAGATTCTTTCCAAGTTACGTAAGTTAAAATATCTACTGGGTTAGTTGCGATTAAGAAGATTCCATCGAATCCGCTATCCATAATACCGCGAACGATTTGTTTAAAGATTTTTGTGTTTTTCTCAACTAAATCTAAACGAGTTTCACCTGGCTTTTGTGGTAATCCAGCAGTGATAACTACTAAATCTGCATCTTTACAATCTGCATAGCTACCGCTCCAAACTTTTGTTGGTGATGGAGAGAATGGTACCGCATGGCTTAAGTCCATTGCTTCCCCTTCTGCTTTTGCTTCATTAACATCTACAAGTACGAATTCTTCAGCTACACCTTGGTTGATCATTGAGTAAGCGTAACTACAACCTACAGCTCCTGTTCCTACTAATACTACACGATTGATACCTTTTTTCATGTTAATTTCCCCTCTCTATTGTTCACATCTATTTTTTTATGATTGTTTAAGTAATTAATTAAAATACTAATTTAATGTTGTTTAACTTCTTTACATTCATATTGTAGCACGTATTATTGTGAATTACTTCACAAATTATGACCTATTTGTGAACTTTTTCACATAGAGTGTAAAGTTATTAAATCAAGTATGAAATCAATCTCAATGGAGGCGTTTTCTTTAGATTGTGAAAAGGTTTTTTCGGTAAGTGAAATTACATCGGCGATTTTTACAATATATCGACTTACCGACAAAACTCGACAATGATAGCAGCATAAAAACGCCACCATTTCTGTATACTTCTACAAAAAGAATAGCGTCTTTTGATTATATAGATACAAATTTCTCTTAGCTGGATAGCGATATTTTTTCCATACACGTCAAATTAACATACCATCACTTATTAACAGTCAATAGACATGGGAACCTAACAAGTCTCTTCAATTATCGTAGCAACACAGTCGTTTTCAAATCTTCAGCACCTCCATTTTTTAATGTAGCATTTAGACCACTAAGATACGTAGGTTCAATTGTTAAGGATTTTGGAGGATTATCCATTGGTGGAAGAGCTAAAACAATATGGTGTCCGTATAGTCCCGTGCTACCAACTTGCAAGCTGACTCCTTCGTAGATTTTTCCTTCATCATCAGTGACAGTATAATCGAGTGCTGGCCAGCTATCATTAGCTTCCATTTCTTTTGGATAATCAAAGGTCAAATCAATCCTCGTTGAAAGTGACGAAAAGGTTACTTGATCTACTGTTAATGCATACAGATTATCTTTCGTTAATGTTTTTATATTAGGAGTGAATTTAAGAATCTCACTTTCAACTTTTGTAAGAGGAAATGCTACGTTCCATGTTCCTATTTGTCCAAATAAATCTTTCCCCTGGACGGAAACATCAATTTTATCACCAAATTCACCGTAATTAGCCAGAGTAAATTCATGCTGCTCAATAATAGTGTTTTGTCCTTTTGACTTCTGTGAAGTAGAACCAATTGCAGCTCTGACTTCTTTCCCATTAATGGTTACATAACTAAATCCAGCTTTCTCTTCATTACTTTTGGAAATAGGGTTTTCTCCTTTGTATTCCACCGTGATCACTAAACGTCCACCATCGTAAACAGCCTCCTTCACATTCATCGTTAAACCACTATGGTTATCTTGTCTCTCAATTGATGTAGCAAGCTCATCCTTTTCAATTTTATCAGAAGCAATATCATTAAATTGTGCATAAATGGAGCCTATAACTGGAACACTCGATAATGTCTTTGCCATAGTAGGAGAAATGAATCCAGAACCTAAGAGAGAAACACATATTCCACAAGCAACAAGAGTAGAATACTTCATTGTATTTTTTCTACGGTATTGATTTTTCTTAGCTTGAAGCACGGCTGTTTTTTCTCTTTGAATTAACCTATCTTCTGGTATAGGAATATCATTGATATGGTGATTAAATTCTTCTTTATTCATAACTATATCCCTCCTTTAAAATGGGGCGTAAGGCTTGCTTTGCTCGATGTAATTGAGATTTTACGGTTCCTTCTGGAGAATTAAGAATCTCAGCAATTTCCTTAATAGATAAATCGTGATAATACCTTAATACAATAATAGTTTTGTAAGTAGGATCTAAGAAATTAAATGCCTCGATTAAATCCAACGATTGCTCTAATTTATTCATGCTCTCTTCTGCACATAAATTAGAAAACATTTCATCATTCGCAACAAATTGTCTAGAGGATTTTCTTACAAAATCAATGGATTTAAAAACAAGAATTTTAGTAATCCAACTTTGAAATTTCTCCGGCTTTTTTAACTTTCTCAATGAAAGATATGCTTCATAAATTGTTTCTTGGTATATATCCAGTGCATCTTGTTCATTTCTTACATAAGAATAAGCTGTTCGATATAGTTTTGGGCGAACAAAAGTAATAAGTTGTTCAAATGCTTGATCATTTCCTCTTGTCGCTTGTTTTACTAGATAGGCTATGTCCATTTTTATTTCTTCCTCCCTTTACTAATATAGTCGAATGAGAGAATAAAAAGGTTGCAAAAATAAGTGTATATATAAATCTCCTACAACTTATTGCAATGATTACTATCAAGCACTAATGCCACAAGAAATCCATAAAAAAAAGCAGACTATCCAAAGTCCACTTTTAAACAACAAAAAAGAGATAGCAGATTATGCTATCTCTTTTAGTATGACCCGTACGGGATTCGAACCCGTGTTACCGCCGTGAAAGGGCGGTGTCTTAACCACTTGACCAACGGGCCAGTTCTGGCAGAGAAGAAGGGATTCGAACCCTCGCACCGCGTTCGCGATCTACTCCCTTAGCAGGGGAGCCCCTTGAGCCACTTGGGTACTTCTCTATAATATGGCTCCGCAGGTAGGACTCGAACCTACGACCGATCGGTTAACAGCCGATAGCTCTACCACTGAGCTACTGCGGAATAATTATGGTGGGCCTAAATGGACTCGAACCATCGACCTCACGCTTATCAGGCGTGCGCTCTAACCAGCTGAGCTATAGGCCCATAATTAAAAAGCGGGTGAAGAGAATCGAACTCTCGACCAGAGCTTGGAAGGCTCTTGTTTTACCACTAAACTACACCCGCATTAAATTGTAAATGGTGAGCCATGAAGGATTCGAACCTTCGACCCTCTGATTAAAAGTCAGATGCTCTACCAACTGAGCTAATGGCTCATTTTGAAAGTGGTGCCGACTAGAGGACTTGAACCCCCAACCTACTGATTACAAGTCAGTTGCTCTACCAGTTGAGCTAAGTCGGCTTGCGACTTCAAAATGGTGGCTCGGGACGGAATCGAACCGCCGACACGAGGATTTTCAGTCCTCTGCTCTACCGACTGAGCTACCGAGCCTTTATGTAAAAAAATGGCGGTCCCGACCGGGGTCGAACCGGCGATCTCCTGCGTGACAGGCAGGCATGTTAACCACTACACCACGGGACCATTTGGTTGCGGGGACAGGATTTGAACCTGCGACCT
>Ga0213824_1000955_pt1 | contig 18872 bp, 14 predicted proteins | sample MC6MC0906MG_FD_179892 | JGI IMG/M metagenome (GOLD analysis project Ga0213824, IMG submission 179892) | Enriched soil aggregate microbial communities from Iowa State University, Ames, United States - MC6-MC0906-MG | ecosystem: Environmental > Terrestrial > Soil > Unclassified | place: USA: Iowa...
GGCCTTATCATTGGTCTTGAAAGAGAATTAAAAAGAAAGCCTGTCGGGCTAAAGACAAGTCTCGTTATTTCCGTTGTAAGCTGTTTGTTGACGATTGTCTCGATTCAATCAGCTTATATGTTTCCAAAATCAGATGAAGTAAAAATCACCATGGACCCCCTTCGTCTTGCTGCGCAAATTGTTTCAGGGATTGGCTTTTTAGGGGCTGGTGTCATATTAAGAAGAGGAAATGACAGTATTTCAGGTTTAACAACGGCTGCCATGATTTGGGGGGCTGCAGGGATTGGTATTGCAGTAGGTGCCGGTTTTTATTTTGAAGCCTTTGCCGGCGTAGCCTTACTTATTATTAGTGTAGAATTAGTCCCTTTTTTAATGAAAATCTTTGGGCCTAAACAATTGCGGGAAAAAGAAATCATGCTGCAGCTTTTTATCAGGGATCAAGCACAAATAGATAAAGCTATTTCATTTTTATTAGAAAAGAAATATATTATTCGCAGACTCCGGATAAAGGATTTAGACAATGGGGATCACCTTGTACAAATATTAGTAGCCGTTGATTACCGTGAAAAAACTACAGACGTTTATTTAGTTGTTTCAGATATAGAGGGGGTTAAAAAGGTAGAAATAGAAAGTATAAGTTAATTTTGCTGAAATATTTATTACCTTTTCTAAAATTTACTCTTGCAAGAATTTTATAATGAGGATATAATTTTTCATGTACTAAATATATTGGGGGATTAGCTCAGCTGGGAGAGCGCTTGCATGGCATGCAAGAGGTCAGGGGTTCGAGCCCCCTATTCTCCATACCGAAGAAACCATGTGCAGCAAGGGGTTTTTTCAACAAAATAACCGCTTGGGTATTCAAATATCCAAGCGGTTATTTTATTTCCTTCCGATTATCCTTTTAACAAGCCTACAATTTATGCTCGGTATGCTTCGCGAATTTCTTCATTCTTTATTAGATCATACCCATTTCCTTGAAGTTTAATTTCTCCTGTTTGAATAACATATTCTCTATGTGCAATTTGCAATGCTTGATAACCATTAGTTCAACTAGTAAGATGGTTATGCCTTCTTGATTCAACTCTTTTATAGTTTCAAATATTTTTTCTACAATGATTGTAGCAAGCCCCATTGAACGCTGTTCATTAGGCTCGAAAAATTAGCTTATCCTAATCAACTCAGTTGGAAAGGTTGTTAATACTTTTGCTTTTCCATCTTCCCCGATATATACATTTTCTTCAATACGGACGCCGCCGAATCCAGGAATATAAATACCTGGTTCAATTGTAAACAAAAATCCTGGTTCTAATATCACTTCATTTTTTTCGTGGATTGAAGGTTCTTCATGCACTTCCATACCTAGGCCATGACCAACGCGGTTATTAAAGTACTGACCATAACCGTTAGCTTTGATCACATTACGGGCTGCAGTATCCACACTCCCGGCTAATACCCCGGCTTTCGCTGCAAGGACGCTTTCTTTTGTTGCTTTCTGGACAACGTCATAAATCCGCCTCTGTTCCGCGGTTTCTTCGCCTATTATGAAAGTGCGTGTTATGTCGGAACAGTAGCCATCAACGATCACGCCCATATCAATTAATAAGAAGTCACCTTTATTCATTTTCTTTCCGTCAGGGCTTCCGTGCGGTAACGAAGATTTTTCTCCTGATAAAACCGTTGTTGAAAAAGATGGTCCTTCCGCACCAAACTTTCTCATTAAAAATTCAAATTCAGCCGTTAATTCTAGCTCAGTCATACCCGCTTCAACGCTTTTGATTCCTTCGCTTAATACTTTTTCAATCACATGTACTGCATATTGGACTTTATTGCACTCTTCAGGAGTCTTCCTCATACGCTGACCAGAAATAAATTCCCCAATATTTTGATAGTTGAAACTAGAAAAGTAGTGATTAAGCTGTTCTTGTTGATATATACTAACATTTTTCGTTTCTATACCAATCGACTTAACGTCTTTACCGATCGTGTCTTTTAATATTTTATAAGGATTCAATTCATCGAAGATTGGAACAATACATTTTACATTGGAGCTTTTCTCTGCATCCTCTTGATCAAGTGCAGGAACAAATAAATAATTGGTTCCCTTGCGAACATCAATGACTAAAGCCATAAACCGCTCAAATGGTTCTGAGTTAAAACCAGTATAGTAAAAAACATTTTTAGGTGAATTGACAATCGCCATGTCCACTTGTTGGTCTTCCAAATATTGAATTAAAGTATTCAATCTTATTTGAAACTGCTCACTCATAAAAACACCCCTATTTCGACATAAATTTTAGCAACTTACAAGCGAATCCGAGTCCCTACTCCATTTTGGATCGCTTTTTTGTAAACATATATTGCGGTTACAATATCAACAACAGCCAATCCGACTGACTTAAATACGGTTATTTCTTTGTCATTTTCTCTTCCTTTCAGTTCTCCACTGACGATTTGTCCCAGTTCTGCATAAATTCCACCTTCCTTAAAAACTCCCTCTCTAATCGGGATTTGCAAGTCACCAGTCTCCTCTAATGCTGCTTCTTTTGATTCAACGACTACTTTATCGGCTAAGGAAATAATATGAGACGGAAGTTCTTGCATCGTTGGCTTGAATGAACCAATAGCATTTACGTGAACACCCGGTTTCAATGACTCTGTAAAGACTGGAGAAGAAGAGTTTGTTGCCGTGACAATAATGTCTGCTTCCCGCACTGCTTCATTTGGGTCTGTATAAACTTGAACATACTTACTATACTTTTCCATAATGTACTCAGCAAAATTAACTGCTTTTTGTTCTGTTCGGTTCGTAACGATAATTTTTTCTATATCCCGAACAGCGAGGACGGCCTCTACCAGACCTTCACTTTGTCCACCTGTACCGATAACACATAATGTTGTTGAATCTTTTCTTGCTAAATATTTCGTTGCTACACCAGACAAGGCTCCTGTTCTAACCATGGTTAAATAAGACCCTTCTAAAAGAGCTAATGGCTCTCCTGTTTCAAAGTCTAACAACATTACCAATCCGTTAATTGTTTTCTTTCCCACTTTTGTATTATTTGGAGCTACTGTTACGACTTTTAGCCCAACTGTTCCTAGCCCTTCAGCTACTGAAGGCATCACTAACGCTGTATTCTTTGAATCAAAGAATGGCAATACCGCTCGGATAGGAGTCACCGTTCTTGACGCCGAAAATTCCTTTAGAGCATTAGCCGCATATTCAATCACTTCATTCATCTCTATCAAACTCTTCTGGTCTTCTGCATTAATAACTAGCATACTTTCCCATCCTTACTTGTTTTTCTGGAACCGGGCATTCACAATAAAAAACTCATGCTAATAAAAACCCTTGTTTCAATGGGTCTCTTGGGTCGACAACAAATTGATGGAATCCTGTGATGAATGCCTGACCAGTAACCTTAGGAACAGTCGCTTCAAATTCGGCTACCTTTGTCCTTGACAGCACTTCCCCAATAAATTGTCCATCTGTTATACACTCATGGACAAAACTCTCGCCTTCTTTAAGAACGCCTTGATCTACTAGAGTCGCAAGCCTGGCTGAAGTGCCTGTACCGCAAGGGGACCTGTCTACTTGCTCATCCGCAAAGATGGTTACATTCCGTAGATCTGCATTTTCCCCCTTTGGTTCATCAGAAAAAATAACGCCATATATCCCTTTTAAATCCTGCTCAAGTGGATGTTTCACTTCCATACTTCTCTCAATATAATGCTTGATTTTACTACCCCATGTTTGAATCGAGGGCAAATCATTGTAATTAACCTTCAATCCAAGTGCTTGACTATTTACCACTGCATAAAAAGCTCCTCCAAAAGCGATATCAACCTGAAATTCAAGTCCATCAATTATCACGGGAATATCTTTTTTAAAAACGAAGGAAGGTACGTTTTCAAACGAAACAGATTCAACCTGGTTTCCATTGTATTTTGCATATGCGATTACCTCTCCTGCTGGGCTATCGATGATAAATTTATGTTTGCCATCTTTCAAATCGAACGTACCCGTTTCGATTCCGTATGTGACAACAGCAACTATTCCATGGCCGCACATCGTACTCCATCCTTCATTATGCATAAATAAAACGCCGAAATCGGCATGCGGACTTGCCGGAGGCGTAATAATACAACCATACATACCATGGTGTCCGCGCGGTTCATACATCAGAACCTCGCGAAGATGGTCCAAATGCTCCATGCAGTATGCCCGCCTTTCCAATTGGGTGCTTCCTTTTATTTCGGGCAGTCCTCCGGTAATAATACGCAATGGTTCTCCGTATACATGCATATCAACTGTAGTGTACATTTTTGTAAAGTTCATATTCTTTCTCCCTCCAAATTTTCTCTACGACCTTTATTTTTTAAAGAATATTCTGTCTTATTGAGATGTAATTCTCGTTCTGACTTTAGACATTTGCGAAGTTAATCTTTATTAAAACCTCCGAATGAGATTTAGGTTATTACAAGTTATCTCTATAAAATAACTAATTCCTTAGTCGAAGGTGTCAAAACCTCACGGCCATTTGCCGTGATGAGGATGACATCCTCTACCCTTGCTCCGCCAAGTCCTTTTAAATAGATACCAGGCTCGACTGTTATCACCATGTTTTCTTCTAATACTTTATCTTTTACAACAGAGAAAAATGGGTCTTCATGTACTTCCAGTCCTATTCCATGCCCCGTTCCGGTACCAGAACGATCGTTAAAACCGTGCTTTATAATATTTTTCCTCATTAGAGCATCGACCTCTTGATCGGTTAGCCCTGGCCTTAAGCCAGCAACACAAGTTTCGAATGAGGTAAGAACAATATCATGTAGTTTCCTTAATTCAGGTACAGGTTCTCCAACCGCAATGACTCTTGAAATATCCGCCCAATAGCCTTGATAATTGGCACCGAAATCAATTGTAATCATATCCCCATTTTCAATTATTTTTTCACTTGCACGTCCATGAGGCAATGAAGCACGATATCCTGAAGCTACAATCGGAGAAAAGCCCGCGGTTGTACAACCGTACCTCTTGATAAACAATTCAAGTTCTTCTGCAACATCCAATTCAGATATACCGGATCGGACAAAATTTAAGACATGGAGGAACGCTTTATCCGTAACATCTGCAGCCGCCCTTAATTTCTCAATTTCATCTTTTGATTTAATCATTCGGAGTTTTTCAACGACCCCGCTTGTAGGAATTAATTCCGCCGAAAGAAGATCTTTATTTCTGCTAAATAACCCAAACGATAAATGTTCTTGTTCAAAACCAAGCTTGCTAATTTTCATTTCTTTTACTTGTGCCGCTACTTCTTCGAAGATTTTCCCTTTATGACCTGTGTGTCCAGCGTGTAAAACAATATCATAATCCTCAGTTTGGTTTTGGGCCTGCTCAATATAGCGATAATCGGTAATAAGTTTTGCTTCAGTTTCCGAGATGAGAATAACACCATTGCTTCCTGTAAAGCCAGACATGAATAATCTGTTCCATGGGTGGATGATCATCATCCCGTCCACACCTAAATCATGAAACCTTTCTCTCAGCTTTCTTATTCGCTCCATTGGTATCCACCTCACATTTTTATTTCAGGCTATATTATGCAATTTTTGTGCCATAGAAAATATTTCACAGTATAAATTAAATTGGAGTTATTAGGACTTAGGTTCGTCTCATTTTGCTATACACTTTCAAAATATTTAGACAACTATTGTCAAAAATTTTATACACCAATTTAATAAAGCTGCCTAATCACTTTCAAATATTTAATTTACCAGTCAATTTTAAAAAAGGTCTTTGGATTCCTTACATAATAAAGTTTGGCATACTTCTTGCAAAATAAATATCTGAATATTTCAAAAAAGAGGGGATGTAATTGATGAAAAAGAAAGTGGCTTTAACGATACTGTTTTCTCTTCTCATTGTTTTTGGCTTGGCAGGCTGTTATGGAAAGAGCAGTGATACTTCTCAACCTGCAGCGTCAGATGGAAAAGGAAAAGGTCAAACGTCAAGTCCTGAATCACAAACTCTGAATTTATATGCTTCTAATGAAATTCCAACATTAAAAACAAATGGAATCATTGATGGGCTATCGGCAACAATGATGATGAATATTATGGAAGGCCTATACCGAGCTGATCCTGATCAAAAGCTTACCCCTGGAATGGCAATAGACCATGAAGTAAGTGGAGATGGAAAAACCTATACCTTCCATTTAAGAAAAGATGCAAAATGGAGCAATGGATCACCTGTAACTGCGCATGACTTTGTCTTTGCATGGCAAAGAGTACTTCACCCAGATACACTTTCACCACACGCATTTGAATTAGATAATATTGTAAACGCAACTGAAATCCAGGACAAAGAAAATGAGCTTTATGGGAAGGTAGATACTTTAGGTGTAAAAGCTCTTGATGACTATACACTTGAAGTAAAGTTGAAAAATGCTATTCCATATTTCCTTGATCAATTGACAAATATTGTTTTTTATCCACAAAATGAGGAATTTGTAAAATCACAAGTTGACAAATATGCTTTAGAGCCGGAAAACTTAATTTATAACGGTCCTTTTGTACTAGACTCCTGGAAACATGAAGAAGGCTGGGTACTTAAGAAAAATTCCACCTATTGGGATGCTCAAAATGTACACCTTGAAAAAATTAATTATAAAGTAGTAAAGGATGTTTCTTCTGGCGTAAACCTTTATGATTCTAACGCCGTCGACGTCACAAATTTATCATCAGAATTTGTAGATTTATATCATGATCATCCCGACTTCCATACAACCATGAAAAGAGAAATATATTTTATCCGCTTTAACCTAAAAAATAAGTTTTTAAGTAATCCCAATATCCGGAAAGCAATTGATATGGGATGGGACAAGAAGGAAGCCGCTGAGAAGATTCTTAAAAACGGATCACTTCCAGCTTACTTTTTGATTCCTGAGAAGATGGTAACATCTCCAGACGGAAAGGATTTCAGAAGCAAATACGGCAACTTTAATGGCGAAGGCATTGAAAAGGCTAAAGAATATTGGCAAAAAGGGTTAAAGGAATTGGGGACTGACAAGATTGAACTTGAGTTCTTAAGCTATGATGACGGACAGCGAAAGTCCGTAGCCGAATATATAAAAAACCAGCTGGAGAAAAATTACCCTGGTCTAACGGTTAAAATTAATCAGCAGCCGAACAAACAAAAGCTCGCATTAGAAGGAAAACAAGAGTATGATATGAGTCATTCCGGATGGCGAAGTGATATTGCTGACCCAAGTGATTTTATGTCTATTCATCTTTCCGACGGTCCGTACAACTGGCAAAGCTATAAAAATACAGAATATGACCAGCTAGTGAAAAAAGCGCAAGTTGATTTTTCTGATATAGCAAAACGTTTTACTGATTTACAAGAAGCTGAGCGAATTCTTATCGAGAAGGATACGGTAATTTCACCTATGTATCAAGCCAGTGAAGCCTACCTAGTCAAGCCATATGTAAAAGGAATCGTTTCACACCCAAATTCAACCTACAGCTATAAATGGACCTATATTGAAGGTAAATAAGTAAAAACGCCTGGGGTATATAAAACCCCAGGCGCTGTTTATTAGATTGAAGCAATGAGTGTAAAGAGAAACATAATCCCTCCAGAAATTAGTAGCGAGTAAGTGATGGAAAAATTGCTAGTTTTTTTAACAGGTGCCCATTGCAAGTTGCCTGTCCTTTGGGAAACGTACTCTTCCACTTTTGAGGTTTTCCTATAAAAAATAATAAAACTATAGATAATCCCGTTAAACATTCCTCCTTTTAATACGAATAAGCTGCCCCCTAACATAAGAAAAAAAAGGGAGATTAAAAACAAATAATATATAAACCTTGTCCAAGATCCTTGATCCATTAGTAAGGAAGCGATTGCCGACAAGGACAGTGAAGAAAGAAATAATTTACTCGTATTGCTAATAATAAGCTTCTCCTCCTTTATACACCGTAAATCGATATTACTTCAGAATCTTTATTATTAATTTTAAGATATTCCTGTTCAGAACATGCCACCCAGTGGCCTTTTTTTACTTCCCGCAGCACAGGTTCTTCTTCTTCACCATTCCTTGAAAGCTTTTCATCAAACTTAATTCGCTTACGGGTATGTTCAGTTTTTGGGTCAGGTATTGGTATAGCGGATAAGAGCGATTTTGTGTATGGATGCAACGGATTTTGATAAAGTTCATCACTTTCAGCAAGTTCAACAATTCTTCCTTTATACATGACACCAATCCGATCACTAATATATTTCACCATTGAAAGGTCATGAGCGATAAATAGATATGTCAGTCCTTTCTCCTTCTGCAGCCTTTTGAGTAAATTGACGACTTGTGCCTGAATAGAGACATCAAGAGCAGAGATTGGTTCATCTGCAATAATAAATTCCGGGTTAACCGCTAACGCTCTTGCAATACCTATACGCTGACGCTGCCCTCCACTAAATTCATGCGGATATCGATTAGCGTGTTCCCGGTTTAAACCAACTGTTTCAAGCAATTCATATACTCTTTCCATTCTTTCCTTTTTATTCATATAAAGCTCGTGAATATCCATCCCCTCTGCAATAATATCTGCCACTGTCAGACGGGGATTTAACGATGAATACGGGTCTTGAAAAATCATTTGTATTTTCTGATTTAGTTTTTGTGATTCACTGTCAGACTTTTTTCCAAAAATACTTTCATTATTGTAGAGAATTTCTCCGTCTGTAGCATTATATATACGGCTAATGGTCCTTCCTGTTGTCGATTTTCCACATCCAGATTCTCCGACAAGGCCAAAGGTTTCTCCTTTATAGATATCAAAGCTTAGCCCATCCACAGCTTTTAGGAATTGTTTATTTCCTGTCCGAAAGTATTGTTTCAAATTTTTTATTTCCAAGAGTTTTTGCCTTTTATCCGTTTTTTTCATTAAGCTTTCTTTCGATTTCTCATTAGACAAAGAAAGACCTGGCTTGTTAAGACTTTCTGGAAGAATAACTTTAGGAGCCTTTTCATGCAGTAGCCATGTTGCTGCATAATGAGTGTCTGATACTTTAAACATTGGTGGTTCTAAACGAAAATCGATTTCTAGTGCATATTGGTTCCTTGCCGCAAATGCATCTCCAGTCGGCGGGTTCAAAAGGTCTGGAGGGGTTCCTGGTATGGTAATAAGTTCTTCACCACGATAATTTACATTTGGCATCGCGCCAAGAAGACCCCAAGTATATGGATGTTGCGGGTTATAAAATATTTCATTCACTGTGCCGATTTCAACAATTTTACCTGCATACATAACCGCTACACGATCTGCAATATTCGCAACCACGCCTAAATCATGAGTAATAAAAATTATCGAGGTCTCCATTTTTTTCTGAAGATTTTTTAATAACTCTAAAATCTGAGATTGAATCGTCACGTCGAGTGCGGTTGTTGGTTCATCCGCGATTAATATTTTGGGATTACAAGAAATGGCCATTGCAATGACAACACGCTGCCTCATTCCACCTGAAAACTGGTGTGGATAGTTAGAAATTCTCTTTACTGCATCGGGGATTCCTACCATTTCAAGTATCTCAATCGTTTTATCTTTTGCTTTTTTCTTTGGCAGTTTTTGATGCTTTATAATACTTTCCATGATTTGCTTCCCAATAGTCATAGTTGGATTTAGGGAAGTCATAGGGTCTTGAAAAATCATCGAAATGTCCGAACCTCGGATATTTTGCATTTGTTTCTCTGTTAATGTGACGAGGTTTTTCCCGTCAAATAGAATTTCTCCACTTGTAATTCGTCCTGGAGGATTAGGTATTAATTTCATTAGACTTTTAGAGGTAACCGATTTTCCTGATCCCGATTCTCCAACAATGGCAAGAGTTTCTCCTTTATTAAGATGGAAAGAAACTCCCCTAACTGCTTTGACTTCCCCAGCGTATGTGTCAAAGGACACTTGTAAATTTTTCACATCCAAAATTTTTTCCACAACCTTGCCTCCTATTTGCGCATTTTTGGGTCTAGGGCATCTCGAAGACCATCGCCTACCAAGTTAAAGCTGATCATTATCAAGCTAATAATGATTGCGGAAAAAGCAAGCATATGCGGATAAATCCGTAATAATTTATACCCATCATTTATTAATGTTCCTAAGGAAGCAATGGGCGGCTGAAGCCCAAGACCGATAAAGCTCAAAAATGCCTCAGTAAAAATAGCCGTTGGAATAGTGAACATGGTTGTAATGATAATTGGTCCCATTGAATTTGGGATTAAATGTTTCCAAATCATCCTCGTATTCTTTGCCCCTAGTGTTTTTGAAGCTAGAATATATTCATGTTCCTTTAGCTTCAGCACTTGCCCACGGACAATTCGAGCCATTCCGACCCATCCAGTTATAACCATCGCTAACGTAATAGAAATAATCCCTGGCTGCAACACCAAGATTAGGAGAATAACAACAATCAGGTGTGGAATTCCTACTAAAACTTCAATAATCCTTTGCATCATATTATCAATACGGCCGCCATAGTAAGCTGAAATGCCGCCATAGGCAACACCGATAATTAAATCAATGGTCGCTGCTAAAAAAGCGATATATAAAGAAATGCGCGTTCCTTTCCAAATTCGTGTCCATAAATCTCTTCCCAAATTGTCCGTACCAAACCAGTAATAACCTGTAACTTTACTTTCCTCATATTTGTCCACTCCATTAATATCTACACCGTTAAAACCTATCCATGGAAATCTTTCTAAAATTGGTATTTTGGGCGGTAAATTGGCCCGTGATAAATTTTGCTCGTCGTAGCCGTAATGATTTGCATAAGGTCCAAATATTGCTAAAAGTAATATGAGAGTAATGAGAATTAACCCTGTAAATGCGGCTTTATTTTTGCGAAAGCGCCTCCAAACATCCTGCCAGTATGTGTTCGCAGGACGTGAAATTTGCTCGGTAGAATTCCTGCTTTTTGCTGGTAGAAACATTTCATCTGTAAGCTCTTTATTTTTAATAATCATTATTTGACCCCTCCTGATAATCTAATCCTTGGGTCGATAATTCCGTATAGGATGTCAACAATCAAAACAATTCCAATAAATAGGATGCTATAAAACAAGGTAACCCCCATAATCACAGGAAAATCATTAGTCATAATGGATTTAACGAATTGCTCACCAAGTCCCGGAACACTAAAAATTTTCTCAATCACCAATGTTCCAGTTAGCAACGATACCGTCATTGGTCCCAATATCGTAACAATCGGGATCGCTGCATTACGCAAACTATGTTTTATGATTATGGAAAAGCCGTTCAACCCTTTTGCCCGTGCCGTAACAATATAATCTTGTCCTAATACATCAAGCATTTCGGTGCGCATAAATCTAGCTATTGTTGCAATCACAAAAACAGATAACGAAATAGTTGGTAAAATTGAGTATTCAAAGCCTTCCCAAAAGGCAACAGGCAGCCATTGCAGACGAACACCTACCCAATATTGCAATAATCCTGCAAACACAAAATTCGGTACCGATATTCCAATAACCGAAATCACCATTGCCCCATAGTCAATCGAGGTATTATGCCTAAGTGCAGCAATAATACCTAGAATAATCCCCAAAATGGTCCCAACTATTAATGATTGTGTCCCTAACACCGCAGATGCACCAATCCGTTCGCCGATAATATTTGACACTGACCGTCCATCATATTGAAACGAAACACCAAAATCACCTTTGAAGATATTTTTCATGTAGGTAATATATTGAAGAGGGACAGGTTCATCCATCCCATATCTTTCATACAATCTTTCTTTCTGTGATTCTGATAATCTTTCATCGTTAAATGGTGACCCAGGCAATGTTTGCATGAGAAAAAATGTAAAAGTTGCAATCACCCAAAAAGTGACTAGCATATATCCTATTCGACTAAAAATATACTTTACCAAGTTTTCGACACCTCCATTATTTACATATACCTAATTACTTTTAACTTCATGCAAATTCTATACCAACTTTCAATAACACTATTCTGAATGTTTAAATAATTTATCTTAAAAATGAACTGTCCAATAACCTTGACATGGTTATGTATAATATTTCGAAAAATGTAAAAAAAGTTTTACGTTATTTCTCTATTTAATTTGCAGTAAATAATTATCAAATATTAATTACAGTTATTAAATAATTGGCACAAATATTGCGTGTATTAATCACAACCCATCCAGAATTATTAAATGAATAGGACTACAATAAAACAAATTAGGTCCAGAAAATTAAAATATGGCTCTGGTTCTAAAGTATGGTGGAAATGTTACAAGGGGCACGAATGGGAGATTACCGCAAATAAAAGGTTCAAAGGCACAGGCTTTCCCTTTTGTGCTGGAAAGCAAGTATCTATTGATACTTCTATCCTTACGATGATTAAATGGGAAAAACATATATATATATGGAGTTTTTTGGACGAAGGATTGAACAATTTGAAGAAAGCGATCAGACGCAAGTTAACTGGTGTACTGCGCATGATTCAAAAGTGGAACAGCTCAAAAACTGGCTTAGAAAAATTAAAGGCCCCAAAAACCAACGCCATCAAACTACTTCCAAATTCATAGCGGTCGTGATGACGGAACCGCCTGAGAATGAAACTTTAAAAGACCAAGTCGGACAAGCTTTCATTGAATGATTCTATTCAACAGAGATAGTTCTACTTCGTTTTGCCAAATGAAACACCTCCTGAAATATCAGAAAAATAAAAAATGACCTCTTAGAGACATACTATCCAAGAGGCCATTCTTATCAAACTTTCTTTTAAATTAACAGTTATGAAGCAATTGTATATGCCGATTGACATCAGCCTTGCTCAAACGAATGTGTAAGGTTGACGAAAATATTTACCCTGCTTTCTCAAAAGTGAGTGATTTTCCTTTTGTTTCTTTTACTAACATTATACATGAAATAGAAATTATACTTGATAGTACTAAATAAATTGAAATTGGGATGGAGCTATTAAATGTTTTTAGGAGACTTAATGAAATTAATGGAGCCAATGAGCCTGCTAAAATTGGTGCTACTTGATAGCATAAAGACAAAGCCGTATATCTGATATGAGTAGGAAATAACTCTGTCATTAATGATGAGTATGGTGAATACGTCATCGATTGAATGAATAAACCAATCGTAATGGCAGACATAATTATCCAATCATTTCCTGTATCCATCATTGGAAACCCAATAAATCCCCAAAACGCAGTTAAAATGGCTCCTGTAATATAGATTGGCTTACGTCCCCAAACATCACTTAAGTGTCCCATTAATGGAATAAAGAAAAAGTGAATAGCATGGGCACCAAACATTAATAATAAAATTTGTGTAGTATCTTTATTGACCACAAGTTTTAAATAACTAATGGAGAAAGTGACAACCATATAGTATAAGATGTTTTCTGCGAAACGAGCTCCAATGCCAGCAATAATAGCTTTTTTATGGTATTTAATCACTTCTATAATACCTAATTGTTGTTTTTCTAATTGAGCTTGTTTTTCTTGTGCCTCTTTGAAAACAGGGGCATCATCTACACTTTTACGAATCCAAAGACCAATTAGTACTACAACTGCCGAGAACCAAAATGCTACGCGCCAACCCCAGCCCATAAATTGCTCAGGGCTTAAGTTTTTAGATAAAATTAACAGGATAATTGTTGCTATTAAATTACCCAATGGCACGCCTGCCTGCGGCCAACTTGCCCAATAACCACGTCTATCATCAGGGCTGTGCTCAGATACTAAAATAACAGCTCCTCCCCATTCACCGCCAAAAGCAAAACCTTGAATTAAACGTAAAGTAACGAGTAAGATAGGAGCCCAATAACCAATACTAGTGAATGTAGGAATACATCCCATTAAGAAGGTCGTAATACCAACGATAATCAAACTAAGCTGTAATAACTTTTTACGCCCAATTTTATCTCCATAATGACCAAAAACAAGTCCGCCGATTGGTCTAGCTAAAAAGCCTACCGCATAGAGAGCAAATGCAGCTAGGATACCGTCAATAGCACTTCCAGTTTGTTGAAAAAATATTTCTCCAAATACGAGAGCAGAAGCGGTACCATATAAGAAAAACTCATACCATTCAGCAACAGACCCAATCATAGATGCAGCAACAACTTTTTTTAGCAGCTTATTATCTGTTTTCACCATATTTACTCCCCCAAAAAGTTCAATTCAGAATATTATGAGTTAACGTACCAAATCACTTTTGTTTGCACATATTGTTCAAAAGCCTCTAAACCATTGTCTTTACCACCAAAGCCAGATTGTTTAAAGCCACCAAATGGGGTGGTGATATCGCCCTCGCTAAAGCCATTCACCGAAACTGTACCAGCTTTAATGGCACGTGCCACGCGGATCGTACGCTGTACATTTTGGCTATAAAAAGAAGCAGCCAAACCGTAAGAGGTGTTATTGGCAAGGGAAATGGCTTCTTCTTCAGTTTCGAAAGTACTAACCGTTAAAATAGGACCAAATACTTCATTTTGGAACAAGGTCATGTTAGCGGTTACATTATCAAAAATAGTGGGTTCTATGTACCAGCCACTGCCCAGGTCACTGTAAATGTTGCCTCCAGTAACTAAGCGACCTCCTTCTTGAAGAGTAATGTCCAAGAACGACTTCACTTTATTAAAGTGTGCTTCTTCAACCATAGGGCCAATGGCAACCGACTCATCCATGGGGTTACCCACTTTCCAGCTTATTAAGCCGGCTTTTAATTTTTCTAATAATTCGTCTTTGACGGATTCTTGCACGATCAAACGTGAACCGCAGCTGCAGTTTTCACTCATATTCCAGAAGGCAGCAGATAGAATATGCGGAACAGCCGCATCCAAGTCAGCATCTTCAAACACCACTTGTGGGCTTTTGCCACCGCACTCCAAGACAATTTCTTTAAGGTTACTTTCTGCTGAGTACTTCAAGAAATATCTACCCACTTCAGTTGAACCCGTGAATGAGACAATGTCCACATCCATGTGCCGACCTATTGGTTCGCCTACTTTTTCACCCAAACCACACACTAAGCTTAAAGCGCCTTTAGGCACACCTGCTTCATAAGCAAGTTCAATCATACGGAAAGCGCTAAGCGAAGTTAATTCAGCAGGTTTCACAATCACAGAATTACCTGCGGCTAAAGCGGGTGCCACTTTCCAAGCAAACATTTGCGCGGGGAAGTTCCAAGGTAACACCGCACCAACCACGCCAATGGGTTCAGTGACAACTAAGCCCAAAGCAGCGTTACCAGTAGGAGCGACTTTGCCAAAGAGTTTATCAATGGCTTCGGCATACCAATAAAATGTATCGATGGTTGCTGGCATGTCGGTATTCAAACATTCGGTAATGGGTTTACCAGCATCCACGCAATCCAAGGCAGCCAATTCTTCGCTGTGTTCTTCTAGCAATTGTGACCAGCGAATCATCACTTTTTTGCGCTCACTGGGGGATAATTGACTCCAAATACCTGCTTCAAATGTGTCTCTGGCTACCTTAACAGCAGCATCAACATCCCGTGCATCACCATCGGCAATATAGCCAATTAAACTGTTGTCGATGGGGGTGCAGTTTTCTAATTTGCCAGCTGCGCTCGTAAAACCATCAATTAAGTTGCCTGCCCATAGTTTGCCTTCTTTGGCGAGGGCAAAGACTTGTTCTCTTGTTACGGTCATTTGTCTCTCCTCCAGAAAATTATTTAAAGAAAACCAAGAATTCTGCTTTTTCTTCTTCTGATAAATCAGATAAAGGTAGGCGTACCGTACCGACGTTGATTTCACCTTTCAGGCAGCCTAGTTTGGCTTTTTGGTTGTAGTTGCCGGACTCCATTGAGTAAATAGCAGGGTAGATATCGCGCATGATTTGTCGAGCTTTGTCCCAGTCACCAGCTTGCGCAGCATTAAACATGGCGACTTGCTCTTCTGGGAACACATTACCTGCACCAGCAATCCAGCTTTTCGCACCCCAGAAGAAAAAGTCAACGGGTTGATCATCACAACCACAAATCACTTCAAAATTCTCAAATGGGGTTTGTAGCAAGCGTAAAGCACGGCTAAAGTCACCACTGCTTTCTTTAATAGCAACAATATTCGGATTTTCCGCCAAATGCACCACGGTGTCGTATTCAATTTCAATGCCAATGCGAGCAGGAAAGTTGTACATGATAATGGGTAAATCGGTTGCCGCTGCCACAGTTTCGTAATGGGCAATCACACCAGTTTGGTCAGGCAGGCTATAAGGAGTGGGTGCTAACATTAAGCCTTCATAGCCCAAATCTTTTGCTTGTTTGGCACGGTTAACCGCCCCTTCGGTTGATAAATCATTGATACCAGCAATCAAAGTTACGCGACCTTTGGCGACTTCTGCCACGGTTTTTAAAACGGTTTCACGTTCTGCTTCGTTTAAGGCGTAATATTCGCCAGTGGTGCCACACACCACCAAGCCAGTTACGCCTTTATTGATAAAGGTTTTAGTCAATTGTTTTAAAGTTTCTAAATCCAAGTTTTTATCGCTTTTAAAAGGGGTAACCAAAGGAACCAAAATGCCATGAAAATTCATCTTCATTCTCCTCAAATGTTTAATTTTATTTAGTAATAGATTACTTGATAAAAAATCCTTTATTGAAGTGACACTTCAATTATTTATGATATTAACACACTGAATTTTCATTGTAAATGTAATTTTTTGAATATTTTTTCAAAAAGACTCTCCCCTTTCTTGATTTGTAATTACTTACTATTTAAGTGTCACTTCAGTTCAAAATTTATTGGGACTTTTTATTTATCCAAATTTTTTCATTAGCATTGAATAAATATTTTTTCTGCTTGATAAATTTTAAATATAAGGGAGAAGTAGATTTGAGCCAAGATGAGAAGCTAAGAGAATTTGTACGCTGTTAATTTTTACGTACTTATCAAGGTCAATAGCATATATTAATTTACTAAATTTGTGTTCGTCGATTACTTTTAATTAGTCTTAATTGTGGTTTTTGTGTTATCCTTATCCAAGCGTGCTCCTTTTAATTAGGGATTTGGACAGGACTACCCAACCTAATTATAAGGAGTTTTATTATATTTCCGCGGGCCTAAAATTAACAAATTCACCATTAAAATACATTTATTTTATTTGAAAAATATCTTGATAAATGGGAATTAATTTAATGTAAATCTAATGAAATTTTTTATATTTATTTTTGCTATTTTCAATTTGAAAGTAAATATAGCATCTTAGTAAATAAACTATTCCAGAATAGTAAGCATGATTAATGTCAGAAAAGGGAGTGGGGAAAAGTGAACGATTTAATTGGAGTAAAAATAAAGAGTTTACGAAAAGAGCGAAAGTTAACATTAAAACAAATAGCAGATCATACTAATCTTTCAATCAGCTTTTTATCTCAAGTGGAACGTTCAAAATCATCCATAACGCTTGAATCATTGAAAAAAATTTCTGAAGCACTTGGAGTCAATCCAAGCTACTTCTTTTCAGAATCCGATAGGAAAGAAGCACCAACTGTTATGAGAAACGTAATTAGTAAAACTAACTCCCTTCATAACCAATTTTTTTATAGGGATTTAGCGGGCAACATTGAAAATCCACTATTTAATCCTATATTAGTCTTGCTTAATCCAGGCGCTAATAGTGAGGATTCATATTCACATTCGGGGCAAGAATTTCTTTACGTTCTAGAAGGGAAACTTACAATCCTTATTGACAAAGAGGAACATGATTTGAATCCCTTTGACTGTATTTTCCTAGATTCAACAACCCCCCACAATTGGATTAATAAAACAGATTCGATTGTAAAATTCCTTTGCATTTCAAGTATTCCTGTATAAGTTTCAACGGGTTAATTGGAAATTATCTATGATCGAGGTAGCTGCGAGTCATTCATCTGGGGCGGTCATTGCAGCAAACCCACCTGCAATCACCACTGCACCGCGACCTCTCTCCCAACTACAGTCGGGAGCTTATTGGTGATTTTTTAAGGCTCATTTTAAATTCCTTAAATAAAAACGTGTATGGGTGATACATGCACCAACAAGTAAACCGCCATTGCTTGCACCCTTGATCGTGATCCTTTTTGGATTTGTATATTGTTTGGCTGTTAACCACTCTGCTGCAGCAATGAAGAAACGGACAGCTCGAATATTCGGAAGCTGTCCATATTCCTTTGAAAAAGACATAGTTTTACCCAATCGATCGCTTACCTTTGGAAGATCGGTTTTCTCTACATTTTTCCTCCCAAAAATCGGCACCGCTGATGCCTACTTTAATTGGATCGAATACCGGATCTTTACCTGCCTTTTTCTGAGTTTCATAATCTTTTAGTACCTTTAAAGTTGGTTTGGTGAGGAGCAGAATCGCTAAAAGGCTAAGCCATGCCATTGAACCAAATCCAATATCACCAAGAGCCCACATCATAGATGCCGATTTAACACTGCCAATAAAGATCATGACCAGCATCACGACTTTTAGAATTGTTTTTAGCCAAGGAAATTCTCTCTTTCCACTTAAATAAACGAGTGTTGTTTCGGCAATATAGTAATAGGCCATCAAAGTAGTAAAAGCAAAGAAGAAAATGGCAATGGAGACAAACCCAGGGCCAAAGCCAGGAAGCACAGTTTCTACTGCCATCTGAGTATAGGCAGGACCCGGATCCACATTTGTCAACGGCTGAACAATGGGGTCTTTTCCTTCCGGAGTAACGTTGTACATTCCTGTTACTAGAATCATTAAAGCCGTTGCCGTACAAACGACAATTGTATCAATATAGACAGAAAAAGCCTGTACTAAGCCTTGTTTGGCGGGATGCGTTACTTCAGCCGCTGCAGAACTA
>Ga0213824_1000958_pt1 | contig 18811 bp, 19 predicted proteins | sample MC6MC0906MG_FD_179892 | JGI IMG/M metagenome (GOLD analysis project Ga0213824, IMG submission 179892) | Enriched soil aggregate microbial communities from Iowa State University, Ames, United States - MC6-MC0906-MG | ecosystem: Environmental > Terrestrial > Soil > Unclassified | place: USA: Iowa...
CCGCTTCACTCGCGTTGCTCGCTCCAGGGTCTCGGGGCAACAGGATGTTGGTCACGAAGGCGTTATCACAGGACGTGATGGTTTTAGCCTTCGTTCCTCTATCGCTGATCCCCAAGGAGTCGCCCAGCCTCCACTCCAATCAACTCATATATGGCATACGTTTTAACTTCTTTTCAACGGGTGTCTAAACATCCTCACCTCAGAATTTTGGTGATAAGTCATTTTTCTGCAACAAATTTTTTCTGCGCGAAAGCGAAGCAGCTGCAACAAATCTTTTCACATGCGATTTTCAAATTTTGATGCAAAAATACATCGACGACAGTTTGTTTGCATCATCTAACCTATCCATAAACTCGATTGAATGAACTCACAATATTCATTTCTTCCCTGTACTTTGCTACTGTCCGTCTGGATATTTGGATACCTTCCGTACTTAAAATAGTTGTAATCTGCTGATCAGTTAAAGGTTTTTGTTTATCTTCAGCATCAATCAACTGTTTAAGCCGCTTTTTAATATACATAATAGAATCCATTTTTCCAGAAATATTCATTACTCCTTTTGTAAATAACGATTGTAAACCATACACACCTTGAGAAGTTTTTATATATTTTCCACGAACAGCTCGACTAATTGTTGACACATGTAGACCTAAAATGTCAGCTACATCTTTTAACCGCATAGGTTTTATTGCTTCAATTCCTTTATTGAAAAAATCCTCTTGCAACTCGACTAACAATCTAGCTAATTCGTAAAGTGTTTTATCACGTTGTTCAATCCCTTGTAACAATAAAAGAGCATCTTTCATTGTATCTTTGAAATAGGTTTTACAATTCGGATCATTTTTTAATATCTCAACATAATGTTTATCGATTGAAACGATTGGTAAATATCCACGATTTAAATTAATCATCCATTCCTCTCCTAATTTCTCTACTTCGATTTCAGGAATGACATATGGAATCGTTTCAAATTTATCTCCTGTCACCACTGGTTTTAAATTTTTGATATAGTGGACAGTTTTCTTCACTTCCTGTATAGGCGTTTTATACTTTTTACTTAACTGTTTAATGGACTGTGCTGCCACTAGCTCTAAATCCGTTTTGATAAATTGAGAGGTCAATTTTGGTGCAAGCGCATCCCTGTCTACTTGAATGAGTAAATATTCTTTATAATTCCGTGCTCCTACTCCTACTGGCTCGAAAGTTTGAAGTAAATCCAATAGTGCTTCTATGTGCAAAACTTTTGTCTTAAATTTATTTGCGACAATCTCTAAATCAACATCTAAAAATAGACGATCATCTAAGGAACGAATTAAAAACGTTAAGATTTTTAAATCTAACAAAGATAGATTTTTATGCATAGGCACTTGTTCCAATAAAAACTGCTCAAAGCTTTCTTTTGCAGCAAGCTTCATCTCAATAGGGTTAAATGAATTATTTTGCCGTCCACAATATTGCGCAGAAAAATTTTTAAAGGAATAGCTTGCTACCTGCAGAATTTCCTCATATTGACTTTTCACCGTCGCGTCAGTGACAACTAACAGCGGATTTTCATTTGCTTTGTCATAAATAAACTGTTCTAACTCATTTGTTGAATATTGCAGTATTTCTAAATGCTGTACTAGTTGTGCTGATAAAACTTGCGTTACTTTTTGGGAAGTTTTGATAGCCATTTGCATACCCCATACCTCCTTAACAGAATTTTCTACATAGTAACATGTTTATTCTTTGATTTTCCATTTTTTTATTAAATTTTTATTTCATTTAGACATTCCTCAATTATCCCTTAGAATTTTCTAATAATTCCAAAAAAGTAATTGACTACACTCATAAGTAATCATAAAATACACATATACAATATTAGTTACCACATTGCGGTAAAAAAGGAGGAATGATGAAATGTTTCATTTACCAACTGTGCAATTTACACAAGAGCAAGAACAATTTCGTTTAGATGTTCGAACGTTTCTACAGGAAGAATTAGTAAAAGGAACCTTCACGTCTAAATGTGACTCTTGGTTAAGTGGAGATGATCCTGAATTTTCTAAGCTAATTGGTCAAAAAGGTTGGATTGGTTTAACTTGGCCAAAAAAATATGGTGGTCAAGAGCGCAGTACCATAGATCGATACATTTTAACGGAGGAATTTTTAGCCGTTGGTGCTCCAGTTGCAGCACATTGGTTTGCTGATCGCCAAACAGGACCACTTCTTTTACGTTATGGGACAGAAGAGCAGCGTGAATATTTCTTACCGAAAATAGTGAAAGGCGAATGCTACTTTGGCATAGGGTTAAGTGAACCAAATAGTGGTTCTGACTTAGCTTCGGTCAGTACACGTGCAGAAAAAGTAGAGGGCGGCTGGATAGTAAATGGTCAAAAAATATGGACGAGCAATGCTCATCTTTGTCATTATATGGTGACTTTGGTGCGTACTAGTCCTTTTGATGGAAAAAGTAAACATGCTGGCCTTAGTCAGCTAATCGTCGATTTACATGCAGAAGGCGTAACCGTTGTTCCTATTAAGTTTTTAACCGGTGAACATCATTACAACGAAGTGTTCTTTGAAAATGTTTTTGTACCTGACAATATGGTTGTTGGAGAAATCGGTAATGGCTGGGCTCAAGGATTAGCTGAGCTTGCCTTCGAGCGTAGTGGTCCAGAGCGAATATTGAGTACTTTCCCATTAATTGATGAGCTTATTCAAGAGTTAAAGCGCCAAAACAATTTAGATGGGTTAAAACAAGCGTCAAAAATTGTAGCTCGTCTTTGGAGTCTACGAAATTTGTCACTTGGAGTAGCCCAGCTTTTAGAATCTGGTAATGGTGAAGACGTATCTATTCCGGCTGCACTTGTGAAGGCACTTGGGACGAAATTCGAGCAAAGTATTCCTGAAATCACACGTTTAATCGTACAGACTTATCCAACACTTGACGCGCATCGTAAAATTGATCGCTTTATGGCTGAATCCATTTTACATGCACCAGGCTTTACTATTCGAGGAGGAACTTCAGAGGTATTGTATGGCGTTGTAGCGAAAGGGGTTATAGCACAATGAGTGAAATGAGAGACATGATCGTTGATGTTGTAGAGCGCATGTTAAAAGAAAAAGTGGATAAAGATTTAGTCGATACAGTAGAACAAGGTCACTGGGCACCAGAGCTATGGGATCTATTTAAAGAAAACGGGATGACTGCGGTAGCCATTACGGAAGAAAATGGCGGTGCAGGTGGCGACATAGAGGATTTATTGAATATTGTTCGTTTAACTGGAAAATATGCTGCACCGATTCCATTTACTGAAACAACATTTGCAAATTATTTATTGGAATTTACGAACTTACAAGTAATCGAGGATTTGGCTACGTATATGCTTTGTCCTGACCAAGCCTTTACGTTAGAGAACGGCAAATTAAATGGAGAGGCGATTCATATTCCTTGGGCACGCCATACAAAAAATCTAGTGACACTTGCCCGTAGCAAGGATGGTATACATCTTGTAGAAGTAGATTTAAGCCAAGCTGAAATTAAAGAAGCTACGAATTTGGCAGGCGAGCCGCGTGATACCGTGATATTCCATCATGGTACAACTTCACAAGTGTCTGCAGTGTTATCTCCTGACAAGATACACACTATAACAACACTCCATACAGCGTTCCAATTAGCATCGATGACTGGTGCCATCGATAAAATAAATGATTTAACTGTTCAATATACGAAAGAACGTGAACAATTTGGTCGTCCGATCCATCGCTTTCAACTCGTTCAGCAACATATTGTACATTTAGCAGGTGAAACGGCTATAGCATTAGCAGCATTCAATAATGTAACCGAAGCCCTTCTGATGAACAAGCAAAATAGTGAGGTTGCTTACGCTAGCATTCGTTTTGAAGAAATCATTCAAACAGTTACAACAATTGCACATCAAGTACACGCTGCAATCGGTACAACACACGAACATAGTTTGCATCAATTTACACGCAGACTTTGGTCTTGGCGCGATGAAGGAGCCAGCACTTCCTATTGGACTAATTTGGTCGCAACACAGCTTTTGGAAAGTGGTGATAGTCTTTGGGGATATTTAACTCCGTTTAGCAAAAGCTCCCCACTTCTCAAAGTAGAAGGATAGTGAAAAATGCTGTAATGACTAAATTTGCGACAAACTACTAATGACATGATAAAGGAGAGGGTTATCAATGACTGATTTACTTTTTGAAGTGCAAGACCATATTGCCACAATTACATTAAATAAACCTGAAACGTATAATGCTTTCAGTGAAGAAATGATTTCTGAATGGATTAAAGCTCTTGAGGTTGTTCGTGACTCAGACGATATTCGCGTTGTCATTGTTAAAGGCAATGGGAAATCTTTTTGTGCAGGTGGCGATATTAAAGCGATGCAAGCCGGTGAAGGGTTTTTCAAGAGTGAAGAAGATATCTCCTCCACAGGTTTAGCAAGAAAAAATTCACTATGGAAAAAGATTCAACGTATTCCCCTACTACTTGAGGAAATTGATAAGCCTGTTATTGCACAAGTACATGGATTTGCAATGGGCGCCGGTCTTGATATGGCCTTAATGTGTGATATTCGGATTGCTGCAAAATCTACAAAAATATCAGAAAGCTATATTAACGTAGCAATTGTTCCTGGTGATGGTGGTGCTTATTATTTACCAAAATTAATAGGCATCGATCAGGCATTGGACATGTTCTGGACAGCTCGTGTATTAACTGCTGATGAAGCAAAAGACAAAGGCGTTGTGACATTTGTTGTGGAAGACCATGAGCTTGAGGAATACACATTGAATTATGCGAAGGAATTAGCAAGTCGTCCAACTACGACATTACAATTCATAAAACGTGCTGTTTATCAAAGTCAACGGATGGATTTACGTTCTGCTCTTGACTATATTTCATCACAAATGGCCATTGTAACTGAGCTAGATGATTTTAAAGAGGGTGTAAGCGCAGTTGTTGAAAAACGTAAGCCTGTATATAAATGATGTGTGTAGGAGGAAGGACAATGCAACCTCTTGAAAATATTCGAGTGTTAGATTTATCTCGTGTTTATGCTGCTCCTGCTGGCTCCATGATGTTGGCAGATTTAGGAGCAGAAGTAATTCGCATAGAACATCCGAATGGCTCTGATAGTATGCGTGACTGGGGGCCATTTGTAAATGATCAAAGTACGTATTATTTATGTGCTAATCGCAATAAAAAATCAATCACTTTAGATTTAAAAACAATAGAAGGCAGAGAAAGATTTAAAGAGCTTGTCAAAGATGCTGATGTCGTACTCGAAAATTTTAAGACTGGGGACATGGAGCGGATGGGGCTAAGCTATGAGGAACTAACAAAAGTGAATCCAAGAATCATTTATTGTGCTGTAACGGGATTCGGTCAAACCGGTCCTCTTGCGCATGAACCAGGCTTCGACCCAGTTATTCAAGCAATGAGTGGTTTAATGCATGTCACTGGCTCAACTGAAGGTGAAGCGACAAAAGTCGGCGTCCCTATTGCGGATATTTTAACCTCTAATTATGTTGTCATTAGTATTTTAGCAGCTCTACGAATGCGCGATCTAACAAATAAAGGTCAATTTATTGACTTAGCTTTATTAGACGTTCAAATGAGTAGCTTAGCGAATGTAGCTAGCGCTTATTTAAATACAGGTTTTATCTCAGAACGTCTAGGTAATCGTCATAATAATGTTGCGCCGTATCAAGTGTTTCACTGTGCGGATGGCCCATTAATGATTTGTGTTGGTACAGATGGACAATTTCAAAAGTTCTGCACAATGTTGAAACGTGAGGACTGGGCCCATGATTCACGCTTTTTAACCAATACGATGCGCAAGCAACATGAAGCTGAGCTTGTTGAGATGATTACTGACATTACGATGACTAAAACACGGGATGAATGGATTACATTATTACAACAATACAAAATTCCAGGTGGACGTGTGAACACGATTGCTGAAGCACTAGAACAACCGCAATTTATTGCACGTGACATGATTGGTGAAATAGAGCATGAGCAATATGGTACCATCAAATTCATCAAAAATCCGTTAAAGTTCTCAAATTTAAATATTCAATATAAATTAGCACCGCCGATACTTGGAGAACATACTAACGAATTCCAAAAGTCCTCTCTACCAAAATAAAATTGCGCTATAATAGAAGTAAATTTTATCTTCAACTAAAAAATGTTTTTATGCTCAAAAACATAACGGCATGCATATATGAAGATAAATCCTCCGGCGGAAGTCGAAGAAAATTTTATTACGTAGGTGACGGGATGAATCAGGAAATTTTCGAAAAAAACTATACAATGTCATCGCTGCACAAAGCTATTAAAGTGTTAAAAGCTTTTTCAAAAGATGAGCCTAGCCTTTCCCTAACTGAGTTAAGTAAAAAAACAGGGATAAGCATTTCCAGTTTACAGCGCTTCGTTTCTACCTTTGTATACGAAGGCTTTCTTCACAAAGATGAACGTACAAAGCGCTATCAATTAGGTCATTCACTTCTATATTTAGGAAATTTAGTAAAAGAAGAATCAAGTCTTATTATTGTCGCTGAACCTATCTTGAAAAAGTTAAACGAAGAAATTGGTGAAAGTGTTTCCATGAATATTATTGATGGATTGGAGAGACGATGTATTTTAAACTATGATTCAACATATCCGCTTTCAACGAAAATGTTTGTTGGTGACACCTCCCCCCTTTATGCAGGTGCATCATCTAAAATATTGCTCGCTTTTATGCCCAATGTTGATGAATATGTAGAGAATATAAGTCTTGAACCTATCACTGATCATACAATACTTTTAAAAGAGCAGCTATTGAAGGAATTACAGCATATCCGTTTACAACGTTTTGCAAAAAGTAATAGCGAACGTGTGCGCGGAGCATGTTCTTTATCTGCACCAATTTTAAATGCTTCTAACCAAATAATTGCATCGGTGTCACTCGTTATACCAGAAGTACGATACAGTGACTACAATGAAAATTTATTAATTGAAACTATTCAGAGCGTTGTATTACAAATCGAAGAGCAATTGTATTAATAAAAACAATAAATAAACCCGAATAGGTTCACTTTTAAAGTGTCCTCTATTCGGGTTTAATGCTTTAATTATTCGTTAATCTTAAAAAATCATGCCAATGATTTAAGCGTGGCAGTTCAACATGCTTGTTATACGATTGATTTTTTAAAATTACTTTTGTCTTCACATCTTGAAGTGTTTCTAATACAGCTGGTTTATCATCTACATAAACATCTAAAGCAAGTTCTTTTATGATTGCTACTTTTTCTGTATCTTGCATGCCGCAGAAAAAGTGACCTTCTGTTACTGGGAAACCTTGTGCCCTCATCCATTCACGTGTTTGCTCACAATACTGTTTAGGACGTGAAGTAATATAGTAAATCTCATGTCCCTGTTGTGCCAAAGCTTGGAGTGTTTCTAGCGCTCCCTCAAAAGAAGGACAGTCCGTAAAATATATATCCTCTAATGAACGGTTCCACATCGCCGCTCCTTCTGTGTCTGTTAATCCAAAAGGTTCGTGAATTTCAACTCTTTGTAAGGCTTGAAATGCTTCTAATGCAACATTTTTACCAAGCTTTTTATTATAGAGTGCAAAAGCGTGTGCTCGTAAATCAATAAGTGTGTCATCTATATCAAAGCCAAATTTCATCTAGTTTTTCTTCCCTTCAAGAAGCCTTGTTTATGAAGCTTTTTCATTTTGCTTCACTAAAACTTCCCCAACAAATTGCCAACGCCTTCTTCATTTTAACGCCTGCGCAAGTGGCGAAAGTAATTACCACGCCACTCGGCCCATCCCCTACGATCCATACTTCTGCTTGACCGTTAGTTTCCCTCAGTTTTCTTCGGATAGGCAATAATACGTAAATCTTGCCCTACTTGCTCAAATGAAGCAAATTCTACATCCCATGCCTCATCCATCGTAGACGGATTAGGACCAGCAAAAGGTGTGAATGATAAACGACCACCGAGTACCTTTGGCGCTATGTAAATCACATATTTATTGATAGCACCTTGCTGTAAAAATGAAGAGTTTACGGTACTTCCACCTTCTACCAAAATATCAGTAATGCCATATTGATATAGTTTTTCAAGCATATCATCCACAACAAGCCCCTCAGATTCATGTCGAACTGGTAATACAGTTACGCCTTTTTCTTCGAACGCTGTTATTTTTTCTTGGCTGACATTCTCACTACAAACAATAATCGTTTTAGCTTCTTCAACATTTAGTACATTAGCATGTGCTGGTGTACGAAGTGAGCTATCCATAATAATGCGTACTGGATTTTTTCCGTAATCTTCTTTTAATCTTGTCGTTAATGATGGATTGTCGGCTATGACTGTACCAACACCCACTAAAATCCCATCCACCTCATGACGAATATGGTGAACATCCTCACGTGCTGCCTCACCAGTTACCCATTTGGAATGACCCGTATGGGCAGCTATTTTTCCATCTAAAGTCATCGCAAATTTTGAAATAATAAACGGTCGTTTTGTTAGCATATTGTGAATGAAGCGTTCATTTAAGCGTTGAGCTTGAGCTTCAAGCACACCTACCGCAACCTCTATGCCCGCATCTCGTAACAGTTGAATACCACGCCCAGCTACAGCCGGATTGGGATCTTGCATGGCAACAACAACACGACTAACAGCTGAATCCTTCACTAAATTTGCACATGGAGGTGTTTTTCCATAATGTGAACATGGCTCAAGCGTTACATAAAGTGTCGCACCTTTAGCATGTTCTCCAGCCATCCGGAATGCGTGTACCTCTGCATGCGGTTCACCTGCTTTTCTGTGTAAACCGGTTCCAACGATTACATCATCTTTCACGATTACTGCCCCTACAAGTGGATTAGGGTTCGTATTTCCTCTAGCACTAGCTGCTAAATCGAGTGCTAGCTGCATATATTTTTCATCTGTTGTCATCTTCAAATCCTCCACTTACTTCTTTTCTCGTATATGTCCAGATTTTTCAACTTTTGTGTCTAAATAAAAACGGTTTGTCTCCGTTACCCCTCCCCATAATGGGACATGTCCGTCCGCTGCTAAGCCATGCATCTGCAATGCTGCAAGCTTCTTCGGATTATTGGTAATGAGTGTAACTGCTTTTGAACGAAGTGCAGCTAACACAGTAATGGCATCTTCATAAGAACGAGTATCGTCTTGGAAGCCGAGAGCATGATTTGCTTCAACCGTATCTAACCCCTCTTCTTGTAATAAATAAGCAAGAGATTTCGAGAATAGCCCGATGCCACGACCTTCATGATCTGCTAAATAGAAAATAGCTCCACAGCCATGCTCCACAATCATTTTCATCGATTCATGTAATTGATAACCACAGTCACAGCGCTGGCTTCCAAAAATATCACCTGTATGACAAATGCTGTGCATGCGAATTAAAGCATCCTCCGCATTTGCGAAATCTCCATAAACAAGCACTGACGATTGTTGTAAAAACGCTAAATTTGCAGATGCTAATCCATCAATAATTTCTTCTTTTGATAGTTCGGCATCTACTTTTAACCAGTTGTACCATTGAAATGTTGCTGAAAAATCGCCTTGTTTTATTGGTAATTTCACCGGACCAACTAGGCAAATATTTTCAGTTTCAGATTGCTTCATGATTGTCATTTTGTCTTTCACTATATCCATAACTTTAGTTGTAATTGTCATATTTTTCTCCAACCTTCTATATGTTAACAGCTAGCTAAATCTACTAACTGAGCACTTGTATTTTCGCAACACTTACATAATGTAACTTAGTTTATAATAATAACTGAAAGCTGTCAAATAACTGCTTCTAATCTATTATAAAATTAATCAGTATAAAAAACTGCTACAAGACATTTTTATCATATACTAATAGCTTATGGAGATGCTATTTTTTCTGTGCAGGCTAGTCTATAATAAGCTGTGGTAACTGTAATGACGAAAGGAAGTTTAGAATGAACTTAGAAAAAAATGTTCAGGTGAAGCAGCCAAAGTACCAACAAATAGCTGTTGATTTGGCCTCAAAAATCGTGGAAAGAAAATATCAAATCGGGGATAAAATTTATGCGAGATCCTCGCTTGCTAGCCAATATAATGTTTCTGCAGAAACTGCAAGAAGAGCGATTGCTGTTTTGCAAGACTTGGAAATTGTGGAGGCCTCTAAAGGCAGTGGGGTCATCATTAAATCATACGAAAAGGCTGCGCATTTTGTCCGCCAATTCCATGATGTTCAATCTGTTCATGAAATACAAAATGAACTTATGACTAGTATTCAGAAACAGCACCTAGAATTAATAAATTTGCAGGAAAAGACTAAACAGCTAATTAGTCGAACTGAACATTTCCGATCCGTCAACCCATTTATCCCGTATCAATTAGAGATGACAGCTGAAAGTCCTTGTATCCATCAGACTGTACAAACATTAAATTTTTGGCAAAATACATCTAGTACGATTGTTGGTATTCGTCGTGGAAATGAATTATTACTGTCACCTGGTCCTTATGTATCTTTTGAAGAAGGAGATATCATTTACTTTATCGGTAATGACGAATGTTTCGCTCGGGTTCAGAGTTTTTTATATCCAAATTAAAAACCGCTTAAGCGCTGATATAACAGCGTTTAAGCGGTTTTTTTCTCATTTGTCGATTTGACAAAAGTAACAACTCTTTGTTAGTGTTAAGTTGTTACTTGTTTATTTTTGGGTATCATTATCCTCAAATAGTATTTATCTTCATTCAGTGAGTGTCCAAACACCTACTGTAATAGAGGAACTCAGACTAAGGACTTCACATCCTGTGAAAACGCCCGAGTGAACAACATCATGTTAATTACGCCAAGGCGAAATTCGAACTATGAAAGGAGTGGTTCTATTGGAAAAAATTAAAGTGGAACATGTTTCTAAAGTTTTCGGAAAACATATTCCTCAAGCATTAGAACTCGTCAAGCAACAAAAAAGCAAGACTGATATCTTAAAAGAAACAGGTGCAACTGTTGGTGTATACGATGCAAGTTTTACTGTGAATGAAGGTGAAATCTTCGTTATTATGGGATTATCAGGAAGCGGAAAATCTACACTTATCCGACTTTTAAACCGTCTTATAGAACCTACAAGCGGAAATATTTTAATCGATGGAGAGAATATTTCTAAAATGGGTAAAGAGAGTTTACGTAATGTAAGAAGAAACAAAATGAGTATGGTCTTTCAAAACTTCGGTTTATTCCCCCATCGTACACTTCTTCAAAATACTGAATATGGCCTTGAAATCAGAGGCATCTCAAAGGAAGAACGTCAAGCAAAAGCGGAACAGGCTCTCGAAAATGCAGGCTTGCTTGCTTATAAAGACCAATATCCAAGTCAACTATCAGGTGGTATGCAACAGCGTGTTGGATTAGCACGCGCACTTGCTAATGATCCTGAAATATTACTAATGGATGAAGCTTTTTCTGCACTTGATCCATTAATTCGAAAAGAAATGCAAGATGAGTTACTCGATTTACAACGTACATTAAAGAAAACAATTTTATTTATCACCCACGATTTGAATGAAGCACTGCGTATTGGTGATCGTATCGCCATTATGAAAGATGGCTCAATCATTCAAATTGGTACAGGGGAAGAAATTTTAACGAATCCAGCAAATGATTATGTAAAAACCTTCGTGGAAGATGTCGATCGCTCCAAAGTACTAACAGCTGAAAATGTCATGGTTCGACCGGTATATGTCAATGTTGACTTAGATGGACCGACCGTAGCTCTTAAAAGAATGCGTCAAGAAGCTGTTAGTTTGCTGATGGCAGTTGACAAAAATCGACATTTAAAAGGCTATATTACCGCTGACGACGCATTAGCTGCTGCTAAAAAACATGAACAAACGGTGCATTCAATCGTTCAATCAGAGGTGTTAACCGTTCCACCAGATATGCTTTTACAGGATATTTTAGGTATGATTCATAATTCTCCTACTCCTATTGCAGTTGTAAAAGATGAACGCTTACTAGGTGTTCTCATCCGTGGCGTTGTTATCGAAGCACTTTCAACTAGCGATGAGGAGGCAACTACACATGTATAATTTCTTAGATAATATACCAGCTATACCACTGGCTCCGTGGGTAGAATCAGCTATGGACTGGCTGACGAATAATTTTTCTGTATTCTTTGACTCAATTCAAAAAAATGGAAAGCTACTCATGAATCAGGTTACAGATTTATTAGTTAACATCCCTGCTATTGTTCTCATTTTACTTGTGGTTATTTTCGCCTTTTTCGTTACTGGTAAAAAATTCGGGCTCGCAACGTTTTCACTCTTAGGCTTGCTATTTATTTATAATCAAGGCTTATGGACACATCTTATGGAAACAACTACGCTCGTGCTCTTTTCAAGTATTATTTCAATCATAATCGGTATTCCACTGGGCATTTTAATGTCCAAATCAACAATAGCAGAAAACATTATTAAACCTATACTCGATTTCATGCAAACGATGCCTGGCTTCGTATACTTAATTCCCGCTGTTGCATTCTTTGGAATTGGGATAGTACCTGGCGTATTTGCATCCGTGATTTTCGCCTTACCACCAACTGTACGTATGACAAACCTAGGCATTCGCCAAGTACCAAAAGAATTAGTGGAAGCTGCAGATTCATACGGTAGTACGGCAAGTCAGAAACTATTTAAAGTGGAGATCCCTCTTGCGAAATCAACTATTATGGCTGGGGTCAACCAAACGGTTATGCTATCACTTTCCATGGTTGTAATCGCCTCAATGATTGGTGCACCTGGCTTAGGTCGTGAAGTATTAACTGCACTACAACGTACACAGGTTGGGAATGGCTTTGTTGCCGGTTTAAGTCTAGTTATTTTCGCCATTATTATAGACCGCTTAACACAAAGCTTTAATAAGAAGAAAGCTGTTTAATAGAGGCAAAATTATTAGTAAATGTCCTAGTTTTTCACTTTTATTACTAGGATTTTTGTTTCGAAGTTTATTAAAATATGAAGGGAAGATTCGATGAAACTGAAAACATTATCTAAATTAGGAATGGCTTTAGGACTTGGTTTTTTACTAGCTGCATGTAGCGGCGATGATTCTAGTAAGAGCAGTGGTGACTCAAAGGACGTCAATCTAGCTTACGTAGAATGGGATACAGAAATTGCTTCAACACACGTAGTTGGGCAGGTGCTCGAGGATTTAGGCTACAATGTAACATTAACACCACTCGATAACGCTATTATGTGGGAGGCAGTTTCAAAAGGTGAAGCAGACGGAATGGTTGCTGCATGGTTACCAAATACACATGGCCCTCAGTATGAAAAATATAAGGATGATCTTGATGAGCTAGGTGAAAACCTTGCTGGTGCCAAAATAGGCTTAGTAGTACCAAGCTATATGGACGTTAATTCGATTGAGGATTTAACAAATGAAGCAGATCATACGATTACAGGTATCGAGCCTGGAGCTGGGATTACTGCTGCTACAGAAAAAGCTTTAAAGGAATATGATAACTTAGCAGATTGGAATTTATTAACTTCTTCATCTGGTGCTATGACAACTTCACTTGCTAAAGCAATTAAAAATAAAGAAGACATTATCGTAACAGGCTGGTCTCCTCACTGGAAATTCGCTAAATATGATCTTAAATACTTAGAAGATCCAAAAGGTGTTTATGGTGGCGAAGAAACAATTAACACATTCGCTCGAAAAGGTTTAAAAGAAGATCAACCAGATGTCTATTCTGTACTAGATAACTTCCACTGGACAGCTGAAGATTTAGAGACTGTTATGCTAGAAATTATGGATGGCAAAGACCCAAAAGAAGCTGCTAAAGACTGGGTAGATGCCAATCCAGACAAAGTGGCTGAATGGACGAAGGATGTAAAAAAATAATTTCAAAAATTGACGGACAACTGACGAATGGTTGTCTGTCATTTTTATAAATAAAAAGCTGAACTTTTTCAAATTCCGAAAAGGTTCAGCTTTACCTATAGGTTTTAGTGAAGGATATCATGATTACTTTTAAATTTTTAACTTTCTACTTGATTAACATTTTATCAGTATTAGTTAAGATAGTATTTTCAAAAATATCGCTGCCCCTAAAACAAGGGCAATGCAAACAACACGTCTCCAGTCCTTGGATTCATTAAAGAGTAGCATACCAAGTAAAGCACCACCTGCAGCTCCAATTCCTGTCCAAATTGCATATGCTGTACCCATTGGTAATGTTTTCATAGCATACGCTAGACCGGCAAAGCTTAGCGTAAATACAAAAATTAATAATGCCAAATTTTTCATACTCTTAACTTCATTATATTTACTAATCATATAAACACCCATCATCTCACATAAGCCTGCAACTACTAATACAATCCATGCCACTATTCATTCACCTCTTTATCTTTAGGTTCCCCCGTCACAAGCTTTAAGCCTACGACCCCTACGAGTAAAACGACGATACATAAAATTTTAGCTAGCTTCCACGGCTCTCCAAACAGCAAACTATCCGCACACACAGTTCCTGCTGTACCCAAGCCTACGAATATCGCATAAACAGTACCAACTGGTAAACTTTCTCCCGCCTTAATTAGTAAATAAAAACTAACAAAAATTGCAATAACGGTACCAATCCATTCAAGTACACTTCCTGCATGCTTTAAACCAATGACCCAGCCTACTTCAAAAAAAGCAGCAATTATAACACTTAACCATTGTTTGTTCATTGCGAATTCCTCCATTTTATTGATAAACACGAACGGGATGACTATCATTAAGCAGTTCTATACTTGGCGAGAGTGGAGTAGATTCTCTTGCCTCCTGGTTAGTTCTTATTAGAGGCGGAACGATTTTCTGGCCGACCTAATCACTTCCCATTTGAAGCCGAGCAGTTTTCTACCCTACCTGCTCACTTCTCTTTTGAAGCGGAGCAGTTTTCTTCTCTCCATGAGCGTTTCTTTCCCTCTGAACACGCCTCAATTTAGTCAAATAAAAAAAGCCTAAGGAACACTGCTATAAACAGTACTCTCTCCCAGGCTTTTATCCTTCCGTGTCACAAATTCAATTTGTGGTTTTCTCTCGGACCAGACTAGCAATTGCTACGGAACCCTAGAAAACTATCGTATATGATTATGTTACTAGTATAGCAAACTATTTTGTCATTTTCCACTAGTACATATTCTACTTTTCCAACTAGTACTTGTCCTTCACCTGATAACTTCTTTACATTCAGATCGGTTCCTACTGTCACAGCATAAAATTCAAATATGAGTAGGAATGTGCCATTATGAAAAAGCGTAATTTTACACTAACTATATTTATACTAGATTATTTCCGAAAGATAAACAACAATATATTCTGAAAATTATGTTAAAATAAAATCTAGTATTGTAAGGAGGTATTACATATGGCTATTGAAAAAGTTCGTAACTATTTAGCACAATGGAATGTGGAACACAAAATACAGGAGTTAAACGAAAGCTCAGCGACTGTTGAACTTGCGGCACAGGCACTCGGATGTGAGCCTGAACGTATTGCAAAATCCTTGTCCTTTCAAGTGAATGATGGGGCTATATTAATTGTTGCTGCGGGCGATGCCAAAATCGACAATGCAAAATATAAAGCCATCTTTGGCACAAAGGCGAAGATGCTTGGAAAAGATGAAGTACTTGAAAAAATTGGACATGAAGTAGGCGGTGTTTGTCCTTTCGGCGTGAATGCAGGGGTCGCTATTTACTTAGATGAATCACTTAAACGCTTTACAACGGTATTCCCTGCATGTGGTAGTAGTAATTCCGCTATTGAGCTTACTATTTCTGAATTAGAAACCTATACACCCTATCAAGAATGGGTTGACGTTTGCAAAGGCTGGAATGAGTAATCCAGCTATAATTATCGGCGAAACTTTATAAAAAGTCTCGCCGATTTTTATCTTCATTCAGTAATTGTTTTGTGTAGCGAAAGCAAAGCGGTAGCTACAAATGTTTTGTGTAGCGAAAGCAAAGCGGTAGCTACAATTGTTTTGTAACGTAAATCCAACGAGTTAAGATCCCTGGGAAATCGAAATCATTTACCATCAGAAAGTTGCTTTTCTTCCATATGTCATAAAACGCCACACCTTTTCAAATGGCCCCATTTTAAAGAATTTAAACCAGATGACACTAAAGATTATTTGAATGACAAAAATTAAAGTTGCAATGATAACAACATCAGAAGGAGAGACAACTTCAAGCCCCATTAACGAAATAAGAGCTAGGCCAATAAAGCTTTGGGCTAAATAATTTGTAAAGGCCATTTGACCAACTCGTCCAATTGGCTTAAGAAGCTTCGCAATTTTCTTATTCTCTAAAATAACAAATAGACAAGCTAAATAAAAATACGTTGTCGGAATTACCCCTAAACCAATTATTAATTGTAGTTTTTGATATTCTCCTTGAGCAGCAAACCAAATCCAAAGAGAGATGCCTGCAAAAAGTGGGAATGTCACAAATTGTATCCATTTTAATTGTTTAAAATGTTCACTAATATGTCCAATCCAATCAGCTTTTGCTACTAAAAAACCACTTAAAAACATGATGAAAATAGCGACTGCATCATTTCCTAATAAACTAAAAATAGTTGAAAAGGCTCCTTGATTTGGCATAAACATTTGTCCGAGTAAGCAGAATACATGAACTGAAATAATAGTAAATAGCCATTTACTAATCGTTGAAATCTTTGCATTATAAAAAGGTAAAAGGAAAAAACCTAATATTGCATAAATAGCTAAGATTGAACCCCAGAAAATAAAAATATGAACAATGCCAATTAGTAATAATGCTAATAAACGTCTCGCAAAACGCCATCTTGGCTTATCTCCACGAGCTTCTGCACGTGAAGCAAAAATATAAAAACCTACACCAAAGAGGAATGAAAAAATCGAAAAGAATTTCTTCTCTATAAAGATATCTATAAACGTATTAATAATACCATTTATTCCACTATAGTCAGGCATCGGTCCTCCCTCTACTATTACCTGGTAGGCCGCTACATTTATAAACAAAATTCCAAATAACGCCAACCCACGAATAATATCTAAAGAAACGATTCTTTCTTTTTGAGTAACAGATGGATTCATTTTTTAAAACTCCTTCTCTTTCATACTTTACTGCGCTATAGCTATCATAGCTTCCCATCCTTACAATAGTTTTTTTTAAAGCTTACAGTAACCTTACAAACTATAGATTGGTGCATCAGTTATTACCTTTTTTCAAATACATTAGTTTTTAATCCCCTTCTAAAAGCAAAAATTCCATATTTTATAGTAACAATTATCTTTTAGAAAAGGAGATTAGATGATGTTCAGACAACGCAAATTTGGTTTTTGCTACCCTGGTTATAGATACTGTGGACCAGGATGTTCAGGACCAGGTGAACCCCTAAATGCTGTAGATTCATGCTGCAAATTACACGACGAATGTTATGCTCGATATGGTAGAACAAGATATTGCGATGAAATGTTCCAAAACTGCTTACTGCCTAAAATGAACGCTAATAATAAAATGGCTAGAGATGCTAAATTGTTTTACAATATTTTCGAAATGCGTAAAAGATTTTTTTAAACAATAAAGAAAGCTCACGATGTTATTTCTACACCGTGAGCCTTTCCTTATAAAAAACTGTATATTTTTTTGGATTAGAAAAGCTTAGCTTAGTGCCTAAATGATAAGATCCTTGATTTTGAATATCGCAATCCCAACAGGGCTGTAAATCATTTATGAGGCAATAATCAATAAATTTCTCTGCAATGAAGCTTGCTAACCCTTTTCCTCTATAATTCGGATCAGTAACTATATCAATCTCTGCAAATTGATGCGATTTAAAAATAGAAACCGCTTCGCTAATAATTTTGTCTCCATGCCGCAGACAAAAACCAAAACCATTTTCAAGAAAATTACTAGTAGAACCCCAGTATTCCTCATAATATTTACTGTCAAATTCTAAACATTGATCAATTTGATGTTGGCTGATTTTAATATAATCGTAGTCAAGTGAATTTCGTTTCTCTCTATTGTTATAAGCATTTATTTCAAAGCTAAAAGTGTATCTTTCAAGTTTTTTTATACAACCATTTAATCGTTGCTCAATTTTTGCGTTCCAATCATCTGAATAAGAGAATAATGTGAAACGTTTACTTTGCTCAATAGATTCTTGAAATATTGTCACGAGTTTACTTACTAATGCCTCGCTGAACGAATCGCCATAAACATAGTATATTCCTGAGTCGGTTTGAAATAGTAGTGAATGAAAGCTCGCATTGTCGGCATAGACAGCGCCTTCTATAACCTGATCTAGTATGCTGTAGACAAATGTTGGTGCCCTTCCTATTGTTTCTTTGATAATCGAATAATTCTCGGTGGTTACCTTGATCATTATCATTTCCTCAATTCTTTTGATATATCTTCATACAGTATAGCATTTTAGCAATTACTAGAATTATTGTTTAATATTGTGTCATCATCAGGAGTTGTGAATGACATTTGTTAAACCTATACCTTGTATATAAGTTGATTGGAGTGGAGGCTGGGTGACTCCTCGGGGATCAGCGTCACAGATGAGACCCTGAGGCCAACACGATGTTGGTCACGAAGGCATTGTCACAGGACGTGACGAACTTAGCCTTCGTTCCTTTAGCGAGTGAAGCGGCTCATCGGACGCCCCTAGGAAGCTCTGCTCTGCGCGAAAGCGAAGCGTCAGCGGCGAAGCGTCAGCGGCGAAGCGTCAGCGGCGAAGCGTCAGCGAAA
>Ga0213824_1000959_pt1 | contig 18804 bp, 21 predicted proteins | sample MC6MC0906MG_FD_179892 | JGI IMG/M metagenome (GOLD analysis project Ga0213824, IMG submission 179892) | Enriched soil aggregate microbial communities from Iowa State University, Ames, United States - MC6-MC0906-MG | ecosystem: Environmental > Terrestrial > Soil > Unclassified | place: USA: Iowa...
CCAGGAATCTGGTAGCTCTAACCTCTCCACAGTAGCTAGGATTTCCATCATCCAACGATCTGCTGCAATTAAGTGTTTTAACTCTACTTCTGTTTTTAAATGCTTCATCGTATCAGTACGCTCGCTGAACCAAGATCGATGTTTTGATAGACATGTTGCTTCATAGTGAATCTCCTCTACATTCTATTTCAAAAATATTCTTCCATTTATTACTATAGTAATGAAATTATTTATTTTATCCAAGTGGACATGCATTTCTGCCTCTGAGCAGCTAGGAATTGAAAGCTGATCTCCTCACAGTTTATAGAGCTACAAAATTTAATTTATATATTATATTTATACAAATCCAAAAATAATATATTAGATTTATCAATCAATTCCATCTACCCTTTAACTAGCAAAGCGAAAGGAGATGCATATGAAAAAATCTTTTATTTTAATCGTCACTCTTATCATTGTAATTGGACTTTTTTATACGAGGCTTTCATTAACACTCGTTAGTATAGGAATGATCGCTGCCTTTATTGGGACCCTTGCTGGGGGTGGCGGGCTTATAACAATCCCAGCCATGATGCTTGTGGGTATACCTATACATACCGGTATTGCCACAAATAAATTTTCTACAGGCATTGCTGCATTATCTAGTATCTTCTACCTTCTTTATCAGCAGGAGCTTCGTCTAGCTTCTATTCTGAAATATGTCACTATTGCATTTACTGGAGGTGTTTGCGGGGCACTTCTAACAATAGCCATGTCAGAGCAGATCATGAATATGATAGCTTGTCTACTACTCATTCTCGTTTTGTTTCTAACGTTAAAAAGAATAGAATGGGCTGCACAGTCAGACGAAAATGAGACAAAACAAGGCTATCTATTATGGCAGCCATTTTTAATTGCGGTATATGATGGTGGTTTTGGTCCTGGCTCTTCCACCTTCAGCATATTACACTATTTATGCCAGCACTATTCTTACATAAAGGCTGTACAGCTTACGCGCGTGCTTCTGTTTGGAAGCTGTACAGGGGCATTTTTAGTCTTTTATCAATCTGGTTTTATACAATGGAAATATGCGATTGCGATGGCAGTAGGCTCTATTATTGGCTCACAGCTGGGGCTTTTAGTTTTACCAAAAATACCCATTAAGGCAGCGAAAATACTACTAACACTCATCATTTCGTTGTTGCTTATTCAAGTTATAGTAAAAATCTTAACTACTTAGATGCTCATGAATTAACTTCCATTTATCATTTTCTTTTATAAATATATTTGTAGCCCTTCCGCTACCTGATATAAATTTCCCCTTATGGTAGCCCTCATAATGGTATGTATAAATACAGGTAGCAGATTTTTCATCCACCGTAAGCCATTGTACATCGGTAGCCGAATATACCTCTTGCTCGATTACCTGCCATGCGTGATTAAAGTAATTACCTATCTCCTCTAAGGTAGTGCATGTTTTATCGGTAAACCAATAGACCGCCTGTGGATGCAATATTTCTTTTACATTATTAAAATCATGGGAATTAGTAGCTGTAATATATTGTGCTAAAGCTTGCTGATACGTCAGGAAAATCCCTCCTTTTTTAACAATAGTAACGGAAAATATGTCACCATGAAATACTTTATTCACCTTCACAAGCGGTTAACTCAGGTTTATCCAATCTGTGTTGATGGCTTAGACAGCAAATAAAGAGCTCCTAAAATAAATACAAATCCTCCGCATTGTAGGAATGAAATTTTTTCACCTAAAAACAACGAGGATAACACGAACACGATGCTACTAAGCGGTAAAAAGCTTGTTAGGATGCCCGCTGATGTTGCAGAAATCCTTGCAAGCCCTTGCTGCATAAGAATAAATGCCAGCACGGTTACAATGATTCCGAAATAAACTACTAACCCCCATTCAGCAAAAGTCACTTCTTTAAAAGCAAAAGAACGACTTTCGGCTATAGCAAAAGGAAAAAACAACACTGCTCCAAAGCAACTTACCAATGTAGCAACAGTGAGAGCACTTACTCGCTTAGAGTGAGACTTTCCTAATATAATAAATAAGGATTCACAACAAATAGCTCCTAAAATAAGAAGATTACCGGCTAATGAGGGCAAATCTATCGTAGATATGCTAGTAACATTTATTAATACTGTTCCAAAGACAGCCATTAGTATACCAAGCCCGATATTTCTCGTAAAATGCTCCTTTAATAGGAAAACTGACAGAGCAGCTGTACAAGCTGGTAGTGTACTTGTAATAATACCAGCCTCGATTGCTGAGGTTAGTGAAAGACCATTGAGCATTAGAACATTAAACAGAAAGACACCAAACAATGCCTGTAGGAAGATCGATAAATAATCTTTTCTAGCTAGCACTGAAAAACCCTCTACTTTCATCCATAAAGGTACTAGAACAGCAGATGCAACAAGAAATCTCAGTTCATTTGCTAAAAATACAGGAAAGCTTTGTATGATGAGCTTACCTACTACAACCGAGCTACCAACAATAGTCATCGCGAGTATAACTTTTCCATTTGCCCACATTTGCGTATTCAATAATCCTCACTATTTTCTAAGATTGAAGGATTAATTATATCTGTTACGGCAAGATATAAATTTTCAGGATATTCTGCAATACGGTGGCATAGGTACAAAAACCACTCAGTTCCATAAGTCAAATAAACTCTGCATGGGTACCCGTTCTTTTTTAATTGCTGTAACAACGCTGGCTGTACACCGTATAACATCTCTATCTCCACATTTGGCTGTTGAAAGTATTGACGCTTCTCCATTTCGAGAATAAGCGCCTTATCATGTGTTGCAATTGAAATTGGATGCTTTGCTTCTATTAATTGTTCAACAAAATGAAGATAACGTTCGTTTAATTTCCTTGACCTTGTTAGCGCAATATCGTCTGACTCCTGAAAAGCGCCTTTTACCAGCCTTATTCTTCCCGGATATTGGGTCAACTGTTGAATATCCTCTTCTGTACGATAAAGATGAGCTTGTAGCGTAATCCCTATATTCGGATATTGCATAGCTATTTTTTTATAGACTTCGATTATACTGCTTGTCTTGGAGGACTCCTCCATACTAATCATCAATGAAATACCATATTGCTGTGCTTTCTCTGCAAGCTCCTGTAAATGTGTATAGGCAAGATTTGCGTTTACTGAAAGGCCAATATGGGATAAATCAAAAGATACAGTTTGGTTGAATGAAAGTGCTCCAGTGTCCTCTATAAGCTGTAAAAGCTCCTCCTTCGCCTTTTGACATTCAGCAACATCCTTTGTATTTTCTCCTATGAATTCTAGTGATGTTTGATAATCCTTTGAGATAAAATCCTGAGCAATTCTTAGCGCCTCCTGTCTCTTCTCCCCAGTAACATAACGTTTAGCCGCCTTCCATAATAACGGATAAAGTTCTGCTGATTGCTGAACAGTATGCTTCATTTGCTCATTTCTTGCTGCTAATTTTAAGGCCTGTATCACTAATTCCTCCACATTTTTCATCTTTATTCCTCCTCATTGCTATTTGTCAGTACTTTAACATGGTAAAATTGGTAGCTGTAGAGCCACTTTATAGAAACTTTTAAGGTACCAATTTTAAGAGGGGGCGAAATACAGTGTTATGGATACCGATTGACCGTTCTTCAGCTATACCTTTAAATCGGCAAGTCTATCAGCAAATTCGTGAAAAAATTTTAAACGGCGAACTACAAGCAGGCGTAAGGTTAGCATCAACCCGGGAGCTTTCTACTGAGCTAAACGTTTCAAGAAATGTCATATTGGAGGCTTATGACCAACTTTTAGCTGAAGGTTTTTTAGTTGCACAGAGAGGTTCGGGTACATTTGTTGCAGAGGGGGCTTCTTTAACTAGGACAGATCCCTCACATGAAATACAGAAAGTCGATCATAAATATGCAGAGAATGGCATCATTAATTTTCGTTCAGGAATTCCAGCATTAGACCTTTTTCCGCGCAAAATCTGGGCAAAGCTCTCACATCAGCTGTGGAATGATAGCGAATCAACGAATTTGGGCTATGATTTACCTGAGGGTCGTCTAGAATTAAGACAAACCCTGGCTTATTATTTGAAGAGAACGAGGGGAGTACATTGTCATCCAGAGCAAATCATCATAACGTCTGGTGCTACACAGGCAATGACGTTAGTATCTAGATTACTTTTGTCGCCAAATGACATAGCCATAATGGAAGATCCTATTACGAATGATATTCAAACAATCTTTACATCCTCTGGTGCTACGATTTATCCCATCCCTGTTGATGAAGATGGAATGAAAACTGCATTATTGCCAGAAAACATAGAGCCAAAATTTATATTTCTCACACCCTCACACCAATTTCCGTTAGGTGGGACATTACCAATACAGCGCAGAATTCAATTAGTCCAATATGCAAGAAATCAGCACTGTTATTTGATTGAAGATGATTATGATAGTGAATTTCGCTATGAGGGCTTACCCATAAGCTCCTTACAAGGTTTAGATCCAGAACATGTACTGTATATTGGGTCCTTTAGTAAGATTCTCTCTCCTGCACTACGCATCGGATATATCGTTTTACCGACACATCTTATTGAAAAATGCAGACAGCTAAAGTGGTTTACAGATTTACATACACCCTCTTTAGAACAACTTATTCTGGCACGTTTTATAAACGAAGGCTACTTGGAACGCCATATCGGAAAGATGAAGAAATTTTATAAAAGGCAACGTGATTTTCTTATACAATGTTTACATAAAGCCTTTTCTACTAACATAAAGATACTTGGTTACTCCACAGGCATGCATTTAGTTGCTGAATTTAAAGACATTCATTTTTCCCAAGAGATATTGTTAAAAATCGAACAATTTGGCGTTAAAGTATACCCAGTGGAGAATCATGCCATTGCGAAGGGAAACTATCATAATCGAATAATTATTGGCTATGGACATTTGAAGCAGGAGGAAATTGAAGAAGGCGTAGAAAGACTACTGCAAGCATTGAATTCAATAGTAAAATAGAGGAATCACCTTTTAAAAAGGAAATGTGAATATAATTACTTTTATAGGGAATCTTTTAAAAATAGACAATCAATGCTTATAGTTTAAAAAACTAGGAGGTTACCCCATGCTTGCTACAATTCAAAAACAACAAAATCATTATATCGTCAAGTTCAGTCGCTTATTCCCCCATCCAACGGAGACGGTTTGGGCTGCTTTAACGGAAAATGACAAGCTTCAAAAATGGATGAGTAATTTAGAAATCATCCATCTACAGAAAAATGGTAAAATCCATTTTAATATGAATGATGGCACAGCTACCTTTTTAGAAATCCAGATTACAGATTATGTGGAAAAAGAGGTACTTGAATTTAATTGGGGCAATGATACGGTCAGATTTGAGCTCTCCCCTACCGACAACGGCTCGGTACTTCTACTGGCAGAATCAATTGGTGAATTAACGGCGCATACTCCTAAAGATTTAGCTGGCTGGCATATATGCTTGGACCTACTGTCAGACTTATTAAATGGAACGATACATGAGGAATATCCAATGGAAGAGTGGGAGAAACAGTTTACAGAATATAAAAAGCTTGTAGCAGAAATAGAAAAAATTTAAGCGTAATTGCGTCTGGATTTTAAAGAGTAGCTTTATCTTGCTCTAAATCAAGATCCAAAAACCCTCCTAGAGCGCTATTCTCTGCTCTAGGAGGGTTTTAATTAGTGATAAAATGCTGTTGCTATTTCAAGTGCTTTTAGCGGATCTTTTATGGTATCCAGCGTATAGACAAGGGTTTCATCCTGCCAAACAATTAAATTTCCTGTTTTATAAACATCTAAATGGGCAGAGCCGTTTTGCTTTGGAATCGGAAGCATATGTGTTTCCAAAAACTGGACTGCCTGCTTTGCAAGCTTTACACCAGCATCTGGATTGTCTGTTCGAGTATGAGTTGCTATTGCCCATCTTCCCTCATTCCAGCCAGTCCATAAGGAACCAACGCCAGCATCCTGATAGCCTTTAATCTTATTGCTAAGATCGACCTCCTGACCACCATTTTTACTAAAGTTCTCAAAGGCAATTTGCTCATTGGCTTCTTTGGTACTTCCATATTGCTTCACAGTAAGTCGTGCAAGCACTGTCGCAGATTCTGGATTTTTAAGCTTAATATCATTAATTGGCAAATACTGTTCACTTTCATAAAATATAATTTCAACTTGTTGGTCCTCAGCCTTGGTCGTCGCCGTTAGGAAAGCACCCTCTGGAATAGGAAGCTTTGCTGGCAAATAAATAGGAAGGTTTGTTTTAAGCTGATCCTTAATATTCTTTAAAGCTTCCGCCTGTGTAATGGATGCTACCGTATTATCGTTATTGCCATTGGTTGCTGGCTTTTCATTCTGCTTTTCAGCTGTCTGTTGCTCTTCCTGTTGTTGATTTTCTTGTGATGGAAGGTCTTTTTCAGGTTGTGAATTATTTTTTTCATCACTGTCAGAGCAGGCACTGATGATAGTAAAACTAAATAGCATGAATGCAAAAAGTAGTTTTTTCATGATATTGCCTCCATTTCAAATGCTTTATTATTTTATTTTTCCCTATCCATTATCGGCATAAACGTTTATTTTAGTTCATTAATTCGCTGCGTTAGCTCCTTAAACTTTTGATCTAGCAATGCATATTCCTTATTCTTTGCTGTTAAAAAACTCAGCTTTCCTAATATCTCCTGTCTTTCTGTCTCAAGCGTTAAACGTAGTGCCTCTTTAGTATCAACTGCTGAGGGAGAATTATCGCTCCATTTTTTCTCGATACGCTGATGGCATAGCTCCCAGACGCTATTCGTCACCTTTTCAAGAAAATATCGATCATGTGATACTACAAATAAGGTACCCTTGTATTGAGCAAGAGTTTTCTCCAGCTGTTCACGTGATGGTAAATCAAGATGATTTGTTGGCTCATCCAAAACTAGAACGTTTTTATCTTCTATAATATACGCCATCAGTTTGCATTTCACCCGTTCTCCCATACTCATCTTACCTATTGGTGAAGTCCAGTGTGCTGAGGTAAATCCCAAATGCTTCATGAGATTTCTAACCTTACCGCGCTCTTCAAAGGTTTCTTTATAAAAGAATTGCTCTGGTGTCTGCTCAAGTGGCAGATCAAATACCTCTTGTGTTAAATAGCCAATATTTGCTGCAGGAGATATCCAAATCTCCCCCTCAGCCTTTAACTGACCTAAAAGTATTTTTAATAATGTCGTTTTTCCACTGCCATTGGTTCCCGTTATAGCAATTTTATCACCAAATTTAGCTGTCAAATTAACATCCTGAAACAGTAGCCGCTCTTCAAAACGCATCTTTAAACGCTTTGTTTCTAGCACCCTCTTACCTACTCGTTGATTTGTACCTAAGGTGAAACGTATTTCATCTTCAGGGGCAATTGCTTCGACCTTATTCTTTGCTAACTCCTTCTCCAATCTTTTTTTCTTTGACTTAATTTGTGAATCCATTCGCTTTGCTTTGACACGATGATACTCCTTAAATCCCTCTTGCTTTGTAGATTGCACATGTGCCTTTTGAGACCACGATGTTAATGCTTGCATTTGGTCCTCTATTCGTTCAATATTTTTTTGCTGCTTTTCGAATGCTCGCTGCTGCGTTAGCCTTCGATGCTCTTTGGCCTCCATATAGCTCGAATAATTACCACTATGCTCAATAAGCTTTCCCTCTTCCAATGACCAAATTTTTGTTGCAATCTCATCTAGAAAATACCGATCATGGGATACTACAATGATTGTCCCAGTGTAATCTTTTACTTGCTCTATTAATAAAGCCGTACTCTGCTCATCCAGATGATTTGTTGGTTCATCAAGTAAGAGTAGCTGGGCGTTTTGGGAAAAACCTTCTGCAAGTCGCATTTTCAGCTTTTCTCCACCACTTAATGTAGAAAAGGGTACGTTGGGAACCCGCCATTTCGCAAGTAAATCAGCCTCACCCGTGGTAACCTCCGTTAAATCAAAATAAGCCAGCTCTTGCTCGACATATACAACTTTTACAGAATATAGCCAACGTAGCTGTCCCATAGAGGGCTCTAATAAACCTGAGATCAATTGTAATAATGTGGATTTACCTGCACCATTTCTTCCGATGATGCCAATTACCTCGCCTTGTTTAACAGCACCTGAAACATTGTCAAAAATTATTGTATCGTTAATTTCATATCGAACATCCTGTAATTGCAAAATTTCCTTCATACGTATCCATCCCTCTCTATTTTAGAGGGACAAAAAAATCCCTCCAATTATTTTGGAAGGATTAGTCGCAACACTATCATGCACAAATAATTGAATGCTATCTTTGTGATCCATTGCTAAAAATGCTCAGTTTCCTGTTTTTTAACATAGGAAAAACAAGCTCAGCTATGCATTAATAATTAATAGCGAAACAACTATAGTTATGGAAAATGGGCAGACTAATCCTATTTTTGAGTCATTGAAAAAACTTTTTCATGTACAAAAATTAAGATTAGTTATTCATTAGCCACCCATCGTCCCTTCATTTTTCGTTACAATCATTGTAACATCATTTTTCTAAAAGCCAACTATTTATCTTCATTCATTATCTGTGCAAAAGCGTAGCGGCAGATGTTTTTTGCGCGAAAGCGTAGCGACAGCAGCAGCAGCTACAATTACGCCTAGGCGAAATGGATATTACCTAAAACATTCAAAGGAACGTATGCTATTTCTAGTAATGGTACGGAAGCGCCAGCCATAGCGATTGCTCCATCTAAAACCTGCTACAAACTCCCGCCCTATCGCAGTTGGGAAAAACCAAAAGCTTCTCCCGTTATTCATCCAAATAAACGTATTTCTAAATAGGCAGGAGCGGATACCACTTGAGCCTACTTGCCAGGCTGGAATAGGTGGTGAAAAGCCTGGTGGTGTGCTCATCGGCATTTGACCTGCTGGTGGTCCAAAATTAGGTGGTCCAAACGATGACTCAAAATTAGGTTCATTCCAACCTGGTCGTTGGAAGTTTTCCCCATATGGATTATAATACAATACAAACTCCCCCTTTTTCTTAAGTCAGTATATGAAAAAGGGCGAATAACTGTTGCACTATAGCCTAGAGGATACAATTATCTTCATTCAGCAAATGTTTTTTGCGCGAAAGCGTAGCGGCAGCAGCAGATGTTTTATGTGCGAAAGCAAAGCGGCAGCGACAGCTACAATTTCGCCTAGGCGAAATGGATACTTAACAAATCAACTAACGAATCTTGTATAATAAAAGGTAGTTATTTCAAGAAGAGGGGAACTTATGCGAAAAACTGCTTTTATTATTACAATAATCCTATTATCCTTGGGTATTTGCATCTATTTTTTCTCGACTAATCATACAGCTGAATCTATCAGTATTTCAGAAAGACTAGCAGCAGTGAAGGATTACAAATATTATTTAGATAAAGGTAATGAAACAATTGGGAAAGAAATGGCTAAAGTTGACCTAGTCATAGTGGAGCCTATTGAAATGCAACAGCATTATATTGATCAGGCTCAAAGCAATGGGACATTAGTGTATGGTTATATAAATGCTATGGAGGCAGACAAGTGGAATTCAGAGCTATATAATCAATTACTGGAAGAGGATTTTTATAGGGATGACCATGGAGAAAAAATGTATTTCTCAGAATGGGATTCCTATTTAGTGGATATAACCTCTGCACATTATCAAGAGCTTTTACTAGAAGAAATTAAAACACAGATTGTACAAAAAGGGTTAGACGGTGTTTTTTTAGATACAGTTGGCAATATTAATTCTTTCTTACCTGAAAAAGAACAACATGCACAAAATGAAGCAATGTTGTCCTTTATTAAAGAGATAAAGCAACAATATAATGGACTATCCATTGCACAAAATTGGGGCTTTCAAACGCTAGCTGATTATACTGCTCCATATGTAGATTTTATTATGTGGGAAGACTTTACATATGGGGTAGTTGGGAAAGATGAATGGTCATTGGATATGATGAAGCAATTAGTTCACATTCGTGAAAAGTTTGGTACACAGGTTATGACAATTGGATTTAATGATGAAGTGAAAAGTCGTGCATTGGCTGAAAAATATGATTTTAAATTCTTCTTTAGTCCAGCGGGGTCTTACTACAATACATGGCAGTAAAAATAACCTCCAACAATAGAGGTTATTTTATGTTAGGTAAATAGGAGCTCATCACTTGCCAATCCTTGAGCTTTTCCTTAAAAGATTTAATATTTTTACCAGGTATAGGGCTAGTTGAGGGCATTTTTTGATAGGCACGCTCAGCTAAAACTTCAAAACCAATATGCCTTTTAAAAACATCAAAAGCCTTTGCTCCATTAAAAAGTACTAACTCAATGTTAGGATAGTGCTCAAAAAGCATTTGAAAATCATTCGGCTTTTCATTACGAATAGCCGCATCTAAGCTTCCCTTACGCTCACAAGATGCTATTGTATCCCAAAGACCAATATGGTTACTCTTTAACAACTCCAACCTTTGTTCATAGTTATCTGGAATTGCTATCTCTACTATTTCCCCAATAATTGCCCAAAAGTGATTGCGTGGGTTACCATAATATTGCTGCTTCTCTAATGACTGTTTTCCAGGCATTGAGCCCACGATCAGCACCTTTGTTGACAAGTCAATAACGGGAGGTAATACATTTTTTAGTTGATCTGACACGCCAATCACTCCTTCCCTCTATTGTAATGGAAAATCAGAGCCAGTAAGTATCTCCTTCGAATCTTTTGAAAGAAGTTTGTTTGATGAATGATTTTTTATATAGGTTCTTACAATTTCATAGCCAATACAATATCCAACCCACTGAGGTAGCTTTCCACCATATAAAAATTCTCCATGATGCGCCAATCCCTCACTATTCATCTGAGGTAAAAAATATTTTTTCCATATTTCCAGCATCTTTTCCATCGAATAATTCCCCAACCATGGTGTTAACCACTCATCTCCATAAATTTCTTCTACTGCACATTCTGCCAAGCCCTCTAAAACTAAAGAATCCAACAAGGTCACTTCATTTAAAGATTTATTTATACAGTGCAGACGACAAACATGGTTGTATTCATGTGCAAATAATGCTCGAAGTTCCTGTTTTTTAAGTTCCCCAACAAATAAAAATATGGCATTAGGATAGGCAGTACCATTTTTTTTAGTCATTGTTTGTTCCTGTGTTATAGGGAGTATATAGATTGGTACATTAGGACCGTTCCATTTTTCTTTCAAGTAATTAAATTCTTCTTGCACAATTAGCCAAACATTTTGTTTTTCTAACTTTTGAATAGCCAAGTTTTCATGTGGCAAATATAGCCCCTGCTGCTGCAATTCAAATTGTATTTCTTCCGGATTTCCATTATTAAAGATCTCTATCAGACGATTACAAATGATAGTGCGTTGTAATTCATAGATATTTCTCTTAGGCACAAGCTTTTGAATCTCCATAATTTCATGTAACCACTCATTTGTTGGTATAACTGACATCCTCACACCTCCAACTATAGCTTATGTGTTCAATAGACAATCGGCTAATGGTGGATAGAGGAGACAGCATATATTAGTTTGTAAGGAAGCTGAAAGGAGGGAAAATTGTGAATCCAGCTAATACTTATAATCTTTGCTGTCAATATCAAGGTAAACGTGTAAAAATTACTGAATCATGCGGAAAAGTACATTATGGAGAAATAACTAGAGTGGATAGAAGACAGGTATGGATTCTTCCTGATAGACGATTTGGTGGTTATGGTTTAGGTTTCTGGGGTTGGGGTTTTAGAGGAGCAGGCTTCGGTGTTGGTATCGCACTTGGAACAATTGTTGGGATTGCACTTGCACCACTTCTATTTTGGTAATTAATTTGTTTTGGTAAACTGAGGAAAATAAGCCATATCAAACAATTGTTGAGATGGCTTATTCCTATTATTGCACTTGCTCTTTCTGCTGTTTGCTTTCTATCAGCTCGGATATCGTGACAAATGTATAGCCCTGCTTTTTTAACACTGGCAATATTTCCTCCAGCGCTTTAATGGTTTGACTGCGATCGCCGCCTCCATCATGGAATAAAATAACATCTCCAGGCTTTGATCCCTTCAGAACCTTTTGTGTAATTTTCTTTACACCTGGCTGCTTCCAATCCTGAGTATCCTGATGCCAAGACCACATAACTACTTTGTATCCATCCTTAACAGCGGCATTAATCATTGAATCATTATAGTTACCACCTACAGGACGGAATAAAACCGGGGAAAACCCAGTTATGCCATAAATTATTTCCTTTGTCTGCCGCAGCTCCTTCTGCAAATCAGCAATGGAAACTTTGAACGGATGTGAATACGTATGATTGGCTAACTCATGTCCTTCAGAATAAGATCGTAAAACAACCTCTGGATATTTTTCTGCATTTTTTCCAATAATAAAAAAGGTAGCCTTTGCATCATACTTTGCCAATAAGTCTAAAATAGCTGCCGTATACTTAGGATGTGGTCCATCGTCAAAGGTGAGGGCAATTATTTTGTCTTCTGTATTGATATCCCACACAACTTCTCCTGTCTCCTCATAATAGGGGCGACCTTTATCCGCATACGTTATCAGCCCTGTAGAGCAAACCGATATGATAAAAAAACAAATACTTAAAATCATTACATATTTACGTGTCATAGCATCACCTCCCAAGTCACATTCACATTACTCCGTCAACTTACTATTTACGAATTACAATGAATTATACTTGAGAAGGATTGGCGGTTTTCCCCTTTAAATATTACAGAAATCCCCTTTTGATGATATTAGAATTGTCATAGAAATTAACATCTGAGCAAGATATTTATCAAATATTTAACAAAAAACTTGATAATACTAAAAGATCGGTCTTTTCAAAGCAATGATGAATAATCTAATTGTAATTGTATTTTTTATTAAAAAATGTCGAACACCTTTTTAGCTCCTGCCATATGTATATAGAGAAAAGGAGTGATTTTTATGGTGACAATAGAGCCTATCATGATTAAGGGGCATTTCTTCACTGCGGTGGCTGTTCAATTACCCAAAACAACACTACTGACGGTTTCAAATAATACGGGCTATATAATGTGCGGGGCATTGGATGTCGGTTTGTTAAATGACCGCCTAGCTGATCGAAAAATTATTGCTGGGCGAGCTGTTGGTGTAAAAACAATCGATGAATTATTGACAGCTCCCCTAGAATCCGTGACCTATGAGGCACAACAGTTGGGCATTACTGAAGGAATGTCTGGTGTAGAGGCTTTATTAAAAATGATCTAAAGCCTTTAATTATACCCCAGCGTAATTGCGTCCGAATTTTTTTGAGCTCGCTTGAAAAGCTCTTCTTTAAAATCCGTAACAGGCGTTAGTATAATCGCCACCAAAAGAAGTGGAAGTATTCTGAGCTGCGCTGTCGCACAGTAAAGATCTGCTGAATCAAGATAAGCAAAGCGTCAGTGCATAGCTCGACTAGACGCTTTTTTTAGCTGATGTCATATTTTTGTATAACATAGCCACGCCTTCCCTATACTTTAGGCAAAGGAGTGTGCGTGATGGGTAAAGATAAGAAAATACATGTCATTTTATTATTAATCGTCATCATTATTTTTCTCTGGTCTGTAATAAAGCCAGCTTCCTATTTGGATTGGCTAGCTGAGGTCAGTCCTGCTGTTGTAGCAATTATCTTTGTTACTGTCCTCTATAATAAATTCCGTTTCACAACTTTTTCATATTGTATCATCGCTTTTTTATCCATCTTAACGTTTATTGGTGGACACTATACCTATTCAGAGGTCCCTCTTTTTAATTGGATTAAAGAAGAATTCCATTTACAGCGAAATAACTATGATCGCTTTGGACATTTCTTTAAAGGTTTAATGGCGATTGTTATAAGGGAAATATTAATACGAAAGACGCCATTAACAAAAGGGGCTTGGTTATCAGGCATTACATTTAGTATTATGCTTGCTATTGCAGCTACCTATGAAATCATTGAATGGTTAAGCACAAAAATCTCCAAAGGTAGTAAAGGATCGAAGGATTTTGTCGGAATGCAAGGCGATCGCTGGGATGCACAATGGGACATGTTTTTAGCCCTTATTGGAACATTTTTAACATTGCTGCTCTTTACTAAATTACATGATAAATTATTAAAAAATCTGAAAGATAAAGGATAGCAGGGAGCATTGAGCCTTTAGAAAGGTGGTTTTTCGATGTATTATTCAACTGGTGGTCAGCAAGTTCCTTATGCACAACGTGTTATCATTGTGAATGGTCAGGGAAAAATAATGGCAAAGGCAGGCTATGTACAGCTGCAGGTTGAAGTAAATACACAAGGGAAACATGTACTGGATACACAGAAGGATAATGCGATAATAATGAATCGTGTCATGCAATCTCTGTTAGCACTTAAAATCCCAAGAGAACACATTCAAACAACAGGCTACACGATTTTACCACTTTATGATTTTGAGAATGGTAAACAAATTTTTAATGAATATGAAGTGACCAATGCCATTACAATAAAGGTGATGGACACGAATCAGGTTGGTGCCGTTATTGACACAGCTGTGCAAAATGGGGCAAATCGGATTTCCTCCATTCAATTTAACATTGCAGATGTCGATGCCTATTACCAGCAAGCACTTACTTTAGCTCTCCATAATGCCCAAATGAAAGCTAAAACAATTGCAGATGCGATGTATTTGCCTTTGCAGCCCCAGCCAATTGAAATTGTTGAGGAACATGAAAATAGCCCCGTCCTCTATAAATCCATGACGATGGCCGATTCAACAATTGCTACACCTATTGAACAGGGGCAAATGGCTATTAATGCGACTGTTAGAGTGAAATTTCAATATTAAAGACAAGAGCTTTCTGCCTTTTTGAATTGCAGAAAGCTCTGATTTAAAAATCAAAAGCGATTTTTTCTAGGCATACTATATCATTCGACGTTTTAACAATAATATCAAAATGCTGTCTAAAAGAATGCATAAACAATTCATATTGAATCCGTCGTTCCTCATGAGACTGCCTTAAATAATCGATATTTGTTCCCCTTTCTAGTATATCTCGCCCTGACCTTCTCTTTAATTCCGTATCGCCATCTGTATAAAAATAAATTTTTAAATCAAATAATTTCGGATTAATAAATGCTACACTCATTCCCTCAACAATGGTTATTTTACTTTTTGAAGAAATTAACGCACTTTTCATATAATGCGTATCAATTGTCAATAAATCCAGACCTTCTCTAACCATCTGAATATCTCGTTCCAAAGAAGGTAAATGATGTGCCGCTGGATGGCAAGCGGTCATTTTAAAATGATGCTGTTCGTTTCGAAAAGTATAGTTGATAATTGTATGCTTGCGTATATCCGAACTAACAATATACGGGTCTGTATTAATATAATTCACTTCACTTTGGTTTAAATGGTCGATAAGTTTGTTAGCAAATGTTGTTTTTCCTGCTGCACCGTGTCCTGAAATACCAATAACAATTGATCTATCTTTCTTTTTGATCCAAGTAATGATATCTTGCAATAACCTATCCATCGTTCTCCCCCGTTTCTTTTTACCACAAAATACAATTACATAAAATTTAATTATCGACTTTACATCTAAAAATTTATCTCATCACCATAATGTGGGGTTGATTTCCGTTCTGACTGGGCTCTTTCCTGGGGGCATCCAGTTGGAACGGAAATCAACTTATACACACGAATACGTTTTAACTAATGAGATCTACTTTTATTGAATAGGAAGGATATTCACCTAAACTTTTTTCATTTCCATATACGATCTAAAGTCATTTTATGATCCTTAACACGTAGCCTAAAAACATCTGGATTTCTTAATTGAGTCCAAAATTGAAAGTCTATATCATTATGATAGTTTTTCAACAGTAGGGTTATTATATTTCCATGACTAACGATAATTGTATGTTCAGACTCACTTTTGATAGTTTCCTCAACTACGTTAACGATACGTTCCATCGCTTCATTACTTGACTCTCCACCCTCAAACTTTAGCTCCATATCGGTAAAAGTTGCCCGAAGTTTTTCATACCAATTGGGCAAATCACTTGTGCCTAATATGCGTTCTGAAAGGCGTTCGTCAATTTCAACATTTATTTTTCCCCTCGTACTCAGTGGTTCTATAGTTTGAATTGCCCGTAAAAAGGGACTAGTAATAATTCGATCAATTTTTTTGTCAGCGAAAAACATTGCTAAAGCTTCAGCCTGATGAAAGCCCTGTTCTGTTAAAGAAGCATCCGACGATTGTCCTTTGGCTTCGCAATGTCTAATGACATAAATATGTTTAACCATATAAACCTCCTAGAGAAAATATGGAGAACCTACATCATTGTTATTAATCACTATATCTGCATTTTCTTGAGGATTATGCTCCTTTAAATAAAGGTTCGATGCTGCGTGATACCGGTTCAAAAACATTTCCTCTGCCTTTTCATAGCTTCCGAATGCGATCGTCTCCCGCTTTGCTCCCCTTTTTCTAGCTAGCTCAAAATCTGTCTGTACAAAAATTTTATAATCAAATAAATGTATTAGTTCTTTTTTCAATATGAATGTTCCATCAACAATGAAAATGGTATCGTCTTTTGCAATCTGCTTTTCAGGATTTACATATTCATCTTTTTCTAAATCTAACGAAATCGTCTGATACCGGCGATCTCCAATTTCCCCCAAAGGAATTAGCAGTTTTTCTTTTAGCGCTTGAATATCGTGTGCATCTTCATAATAACCTATTGCTGAATCCTTTCCCTGTCTATAACGAATCGCTCTTGGATGATGAAAATTGTCAATGCTTGTTCGTACTACTTCCTTTTCTCTTCCACGAAGCTCTTCAGCAAGCTCATTGGCAAGAGTTGTTTTCCCCGAAGCTGTTATTCCACTAATCGCTACCTTAATTGGATGGTGAAGTTGCAAATCTAGTATATTATCCGCTACTTTTGAAACAAGTTCCCGTCTTAACATGATTCATTGACCTCACAGATTGTAAATTTTTTATTTTACAGTTATTATACCTTCATTGCTAATTAGTTCCAATTTATTTGACGCATCGCCAATCTTACCTTTCTTTAATTGATCCGTATGTTCTTCCTTCTGATAACCTTCTAAATTAACGCTTATGTCAGATGATTCACTGTTCGCTATAAGCTCTAATGATGTTGGTGCCTCTTTGTATGAGATCGTAATATCCCCTGAAGCCGTTTCTACAAATAGTGCTTTTCCTTCGCTGATTTCTTTCATTAAGACTTCACCGTTAATCGAAGTAATTTTCGTTTTCGGACTGTTGACTCTAGTAATATAGCTATCACCATTTGTAGCAGCTATCGTTAATTCATTTAAAGAACTGTCTACGATACTTAATTCACCATCTTTTGATGTAATTGTACCTTTAACTGCCGATAGCCCTTTAATGATTTTAGCGCCAGAATCCGTAGAGATTGTAAGTTCTTCTGTTTCAATGTTGTTAATTTTGATATCACCATAGCTATTCTTTAATGCAATTTTACTTACTGCATTATTAGGGATTGAAATGTGAATAGTAGCTTTTTTTCCAAAGCTAAAATTTTTCATAGCCCCTTTTTCAGTGTCTTGTTGAAGTACCTTTACTTTATTTCCGTCTTTCTTAATTTCAACAGGATTGCTTTGCTTCTTCTGTTGTTGCTTACTGTTAAATTTGATTGTTAGTTTATCAGATTCTGTATTTTCTAATGCTATATCCCAGGACTCTATATTTAGTTCTAGCTCTTTAATTTCCTCAACATCAAAGGACTGTTCTTCAGTAATGCTCTTTTCTCCATCTATTTTAAGCGTGAGGAATATTCCTCCTATCGCAATAACGAATATCAATGCTATGATTGCTTTTTTCACATTACATCCTCATTTCTCATTTTTAGGTTAAATCTACTTTGTCGACTTTATAATAGGAAAGATAGCCGATAATCAGCCCTAATAGACACATAATTGTTGGGACAATGATAAATTGAGATAAACTTGTAGATGTTTCCCCATTCGAAACCGTAGCATTAATCAAAAATCCAATTAAAACAGCGGATGTAATTGTCGAAGCTGTTGATTTTTTTCGCATACCAAAGTACAAAGGAATTAGGCTTACCCCAGCCATCATAAAAGCAATGATCAAGGTAGAAGGTATAGTAGCTACCATCTCCTGTATCTCAACGGGAGATTCAAAGAAGTTCATCATAGGATTTAAAAAATAAACAGCAATATTCATCATTAAGGTCGCAATGATAATGCTAAAGAAACAAAATCCGCAAACTAAAGACAGCTTAGCGAAAATAACTTTTTTCCTTTTTAATGGATACGTAAATAATAATTGAACTGTCTTATTTTTGTATTCGTCAATGACTAAACGAGATAGAATTACACTCGAAAAAATGATAAAAACAATGCGAATTAATATGTTTGTCAAAGACATAAAATCTGTATAATCTTGAAACATCCTTTCATCTGCAGAACCAACCGCCATAAGTGCAACTGCCGCAAAAATTCCAATAATACAAATGATTAAACCTTTAAAATAGCTAGACATGCTGTTCTTTTTCCATTCAAGTCTTAATAGTTTAAGCAATTTGATTCCCTCCATTAATAAGATTTAAAAAATACTCTTCTAAATGTTGTTGCTGTTTTTCAATGCCATTGACCGCAATGTTATTGAATATAAGTTCTTTATTAATTTGAGATTGAGAAATATCATGTTCAAAAATTCGAATACACTGCTGATT
>Ga0213824_1000968_pt1 | contig 18671 bp, 18 predicted proteins | sample MC6MC0906MG_FD_179892 | JGI IMG/M metagenome (GOLD analysis project Ga0213824, IMG submission 179892) | Enriched soil aggregate microbial communities from Iowa State University, Ames, United States - MC6-MC0906-MG | ecosystem: Environmental > Terrestrial > Soil > Unclassified | place: USA: Iowa...
TTTCATCCACAACGTCCATACCCGCAGCAGTTTCCTTTGTATTACTCGAAATAGCTGTAATCACATTGGTAGTGTCGTGTTGAATCGAAAGTATGAGGGTCGCAATTTGGTCAGCTGATTGCTTCGATTGTTCTGCTAATTTTCGTACCTCATCTGCTACCACTGCAAAGCCCTTTCCTTGTTCCCCTGCACGTGCTGCCTCAATTGCGGCGTTTAAAGCAAGTAAGTTCGTTTGATCAGCAATGCTTGTTATCACATCAACAATATTGCCTATTTGTTGTGATTGTTCACCTAATATCCGTACCTGTTTCTCTACATGATCAGATGAATCATTTATAATTGTCATTTGCGACATCACACGATTCAAGGAATCATTTCCTTGCGCTGCCTCTTGCCCCATTACATCAGCAGCATCTGACACTGTTGAAGCAGTTTCAGCCACTTGTTGAATACCAATGGCCATTTCCTGCATAGCCGTTAAGCTCTCCGCTGTAGTATGTAATGTTGTTCTAGAGCCTTGTGCTAAATCTTGTAGGGTTGAGGCTAATGCTCTCGTCATTTCCGCTGATTGATCTGATTGAGTTGTTAAAGTATCAGAGGATAAATCAACCTGATGAGATGTTTGGGCAATCTGTTGCATTAAGCTCTTTAAACTTGTCAGCATTTTATTGAAGGATTGTGCAAGTTCACCTGCTTCATCCTTCGAATTAATTTGTAGCTGTTTTGTTAAATCCCCTTCTCCTTCTGCAATATCTCGAAGTTGACGGTTCATTTCCTGAAGCGGTCTTACAAATGCTCTTGTGAAAAGGAAACTACCTAAAGTCGCAATGGCTGCTCCAATAAACATGACAATAAACAGCTTGCCGATAAATGCAAAAATAATTTGTTGAACCTCATCTATCGTTTCACCAACAAACCACATCCCTATAATGTCTTCATTTGCATCTTTTATGGGCGCATAAAGTGTTAAATATTTTGTCCCAACAACATCTGCTTCACCTATAAATATGTTGCCTTTTTTCATTACCTCTTCAATAACTTTGGGGTCAGCATCCTTGCCAACTAAGCGATCACCATTGAGCTGTAAATTAGTAATCAGCCCTTTTGTTCCTTGAAAAATCGTCACACCGCCTTCGATGCTTTCTCCTACCTCATCTACAAAGTCTACTTGGTCAACTATTTTCGCATTGCCTTTATAAAGCTCTCCATCTTTTATTGCCCAATCTCCCTTAAATCGTTCTTCAAGCAGCAGATAACCAACTTTTGAAATATGTGTTATACTTTGCTCGACATTATTGCGCATAATATCCTTCACTTGCACATAGGAAACAACGCCAATCATAATGCTTAAACATATAATGACTACCACTAAAAGCAAATTAAATTTTGTACTAATTTTAAATGTGCGCAAAATCTCTCTCTCCTTTCTTAACTTGTAGGAATAATATGTATAAAATGTAAATCACGTTAATTAAACATGATTCTAATAATAGTTTCAATACATTATCAATAAATTAATATATTTTACAAATATGAACGGTTTTTTATTGAAGAAAGCTGATCCTATTAGCAAGTACTAGACGTGACAAATCTAAATGTCGCTATGGAAAATTACGGATTGATAAACATGTGATATATATTTGGGTATTTAAGCTTAAATCAATTATGCCTCGGAATAGTTGAGTCCGGAATCGGCTTTGTGCTTAGGCCTGCGTGATGCGGGTCAGTTAGCCGTTATCGCATGGATGCGATGATTTTAGGCTAACATCCTTTATTAACTCCTTTCCGATTCCGTGACATCCGCCGGAGGCTTTAACTTCTTTCAGCGGGTGTTTGAACACCCGCTGAAAGAAGTTAAAAAAATTCATTTAGTACAAAAGAAAGGAGTAATTAAATATGAAAAAATCTAGTGATACTAAAGTTTTAATAGATAGTTTAATACCATTAGGAATGATTTTTGGTTGTGCTATTGGTGTAATTTTTGGCATGTTTTTTAAACCAGGCTTTCAAGTATTTACAGCTAGTTTAGGAGCTGGAATAGGCTATTTAGTTGGAGTAATTGCTTTCGGATACTATAGTAAGAAAAGAAACTCATAATATAAAGATATGAATAACAGAACTATATTAGAAGTTTGATTTGCTGAAACAATTACTATAAAAAAATAGTCCCTCATATAAGTAATGTTCCATTTGTAAGATTCAACTTATCCATTAAGCCAAAAATCAACGTTACATCCTGTAACCCGCCCATTATAACTAAATTGAAGGAAAATACTTATCAGATTCAAAGGTATATGGGGCTGTTCGTATTTTATAAAAACACTTAAAATGCCAAAATGCTGTTTAAATCAACGCTTTGGCATTTTTATTTTGCTTATTTTGAACAAGCTAATCTCTATAAATAGAGTGACAAAAAACTAGATATATCCAAAGAAAATTTTCCATTTTTCCGCGAGTGTTCCACAAAAATTTCGTTATAGTATGTATAACGATCATAAGGAGTGACAAAATGAATGATTTTATCCAACGTCTTCAACGGCATGATGAAAAAGCATTGAAATATGTCGTTGAACACTATTTAGGATTTGTAAAGGCAATTACTCTAAAAATTTTAGAAAAACCATCAGATTTTATGCTAGTTGAGGAATGTGTAAATGATGTATTCCTACTAATTTGGCAAAAAAGTAATTATTTTATTGGAGAGGAAGCGGATTTTAAAAGATGGATAGGAATGATTACTAAATATAAAGCGATTGATCTTTACAGAAAACAGCAAAAGCAACTAGCGACATTACCTATGGAAAATATTCCTCCTCTTATCGCACCAGATAATATTGAACAACAGCTTGATAAATTGTATGCGAAAGAACAATTACTTCTTGAAATCATGCATCTGCCTGATTTAGATAGAGAACTATTTCTAATGAGGTATTATCTTGAATATACAAATAACGAGATAGCAGAAATTCTACATATTTCAAAATCTGCTGTGGAAAATCGCTTATATCGAGGAAAGAAAAAGCTTGCTAAAAATCCTAAAATACAGGAGTGTTGGACATGAATAAAGAAAAAATCTTTTTACAGTTGGATATTGATGATGTAACGCCGGTAATGGTCTCAAAAAATGAAAAGCAAAAGGTTATAAAAACCGTCTTACAGAAGCAATTCATACGAAAGAAAATCCGTAAATGGACCATTGCATCCATTCTTGCCATTGGAATTTGTTCAGCTAGCTTAGTGAATTTTCCATCTATGGCATCCATATTACCAATTAAGGATGTAAATTTATCTGAAAAACTTTTTTCAAAACAGCATGAATTTATTTTTAGTCGTATTTCAATTTCAGAAAATACAGCCTCCATTTACTTTAGCTGTAATTTAGATTTTGCTACTGAATTCATAACTTTAGACATTGTTGATAATTTTGAAAATCATTATTATGACACATCCGAAACAACGACAAATAAAATAACTGATAATTACTCAAATGGTAAAGTAATATTAAATAATTTTCAGGCTAATGCATCCTCAATATTCATCACACCAATCGTTCATACAATGGATAAAGAAGGGAATGTCACGAAAGAAAGACTGGAGACAATAAAAATTGACATAGACTCTAATGAGAAGTGAACTATAGGAACGAATCCTATGAATTTATTGCATGAGTAAATTCATCAATAAATTCATAGGAATCCATATTTTAATCGGTAAATTCCTCTACTCTATCCAACCATTCATGCATAAGGCCATTAAACAGATTCGCTTGTTCGATTTGCAAGTTATGACCAGCCTTATCTAAAATTGTGAAGCTTGCTCTTGGGAACTTTTCAATAATATCAAATGCATCCTTATATCCAACCATAGAATCCTGTTTACCCAGCAAAAATAAGCATGGTTTTTCAAATAGCATTTCATCAACAGGAAAGGAAAAGCTATAGTTTTGCTGAATTTTTTCCAAAAAGTTCATGTCAGCTTTTTCTTGTCCTGCTACTACTTCATTCATGTATCGGTTACAATGATGTTCATCTAAAACAACTAGATGTGAACTAAAATCTTCTAGCTCGTGCTTCGTTAATGTCGAAATCAATTCTTTATCGGACAGAATAATCCTTTGTTCTGGTACTGTTCTTCTTTGTTTTTCGGGAATAATCAATGGACAAATAAATGCAGCCCCTAAAATTTCTTCTTGATACTCCCTCATGGTGCCTCGAACTAAATAACCACCATAGGATTCTCCTACTAAAAGATAGGGTTCATTTGGGAGTAAAGTATGAATTACCTCTATTACAGCCTCTAACATCTCATCTGAGTTATTAATTTTTTCATAGTCTGTCGTCTCTCCCATTCCTGGAAGGTCAATGTAGAGTCGTTTCCAGCCTTCTTTTTTGACAAAAACCGGCTCCATACACCCCTTCATTAATCTATGATCTGGCGAAAATCCATGTAGCATAACGATTGGCATTCCCTCTCCAATCATTTCATAGTAAATATTAGCCTTACTTACCTGGCAAAATGGCATAGTTGTTCCTCCAAAAAATGTTGTTTCCACTAATATATCATCTATACCCAAGTTTTCAAAAAATCGTTAAACTATAATTAAAGTTGAGGAGCCATTTTATCGATATTAAAAGAGCATTCCTGTTAGAAGGATTTTCAGGGGCTTGAAAAAGAAAAAGCCCTCTTGTATGATGCATGAGTGTCAACGCCTAAATTGACCCACCATCACACAGGAGGACTCCATTTATGAATTCTAATACGAACCAAAAGATTAATCAAGTCTCTGAAAAAACACTCGTCATCGGTATCGACATTGCCAAACGTACACATTATGCATACGTGGTTGATGAAAGAGGACGCGTGCTCCAAAAATCATTCCCTTTCTCGCAAACAAGAGAAGGTTTCGATACTTTCTATGAAAGAATAATGACTTTACGTGCTGCACATGAAAAAAGCGACGTGTTAGTTGGTTTTGAACCTACTGGTCATTACTGGATGAATCTCGCTGCTTATCTTAGTGCATGGATTCCGTTTATAATGGTAAATCCTCATCATGTCAATCGTTCCAAAGAGTTAGATGACAATCTTCAAACGAAGAACGACCAAAAGGATGCGCTCGTCATTGCACGTTTAATGCGTGATGGACGATTTAGTTACCCTCGTCTTCTAGAAGGCGTGGAAGCTGAATTGCGAAACGGCGCAACTTTGCGTGGCAAAATCCAAGAAGATTTAAATGCGCTTCAGAATCGAATGATTCGCTGGATTGATCGTTTCTTCCCTGAATTTATGTCTGTCTTTAAGCAATTTGGCAAGATGGCTTATGCCGTACTTGAAATGACACCATTGCCAAAAGATATTCAAGGGAAATCACCAGAAGAATTATTGTTTTTATACCGGCAGGTGGAGGGCTTGAAATCGCCTCAGCTACCAAAAGCCAAACAATTAGTCGAAGTGGCAAAACACTCGATCGGACTGACAGAGGGATTAGTGATGGCACGAATAGAAATCGCCACACTTCTACATCAGTACAAATTGATGCAACACCAATTAGACGCCCTCACTGAACAGTTAATCGAACTATCGAAAGAAATGACAGACTATGAATACTTAAGTTCTGTTCCAGGCATCGGCGACGTAACGATTGTCGAGCTACTTTCAGAAGTCGGTTCTCTCACACAATATGAGCATCCATGCCAATTAATTAAGCTAGCGGGACTCACATTGCGTGAAAACTCTTCTGGACAGCATAAAGGACAAAAACGGATTTCCAAACGTGGCAGAAGAAAACTTCGAGCCCTGTTATTCCGTGTGATGATGCCATTGATCCGTCATAAGGTTTGATTAATTCTCGTTTTTGTATCGTGGTTCTATCACCTGATTTCTTTAAGAAGCATTAGGCAGGGACTTATGAACTGAATGCGATTTTCCAAACAGTATCTATTGAGAAAAACTCTCTGATTTTGCCTATATGGCATAACATTATCTTAGAAGAGATTAGCCAACATAATCTTACATTACCTGATTTAAAAGCGTTAAATACTTCTATACATAGCGTAGAACAAATAGTCAACGCAATGAGAACTAGACTAGAATGGATAGGTGAAATACATCATGTTTGAGCACTGCTTTTAATCAAACCTTTTTACAAAGCTACAATGTTAAGGATTAAAAATAAAGTTCGACCGTTTGTATTAAGTCAATCAGTTTCGTCTCTTTGCATATAGTTATCTAAAGGGGTGTTCTTATCGTTTTTAAAAAAATCTAACACTAATTTTTTTGATTTGCAGATTATATACTATGCAAGTAAAAGAATTGACATTTCAAAAGAAATTAGGTAACATGACCTTGAAATTAAAAGGAGCGATAAACATGGCATTTTTACAACTATACTGATCCATACACACATATTTTAGGAAACCACTCTACTGGTAGGGTTATTTGCTGTGTGTACAGGTTAGATAAGTTGTAGAATTTTTTTCGTTCTACGGGATATCTATACCAATTTTTGTGTACACAGAGCAATCTGTGTACTTTTTTATTTGGAGGGATTTTATATGATGATGTTACTTTTCTATTAATACGAGCTAAGTAAGATAGGCTCGTATCGATGAAGAATCGATACGCAAATTTAGGAGGTATCGATTACATTGGAAAATAAAAATTGGAAGCGACTATTTATCGCTTTATATACAGGGCAGTTCTTCTCGTTACTCAGTAGTGCAGCTGTTCAATTTAGTATCATTTGGTGGTTAACAGATACAACCGGTTCACCACTCATATTAGCACTAGCAGGGATAGCAGGTTTTTTGCCACAAGCATTGATTGGCCCATTTGCGGGGACAATTGTTGATCGCCACTCACGTAAATTAATGATGATTCTCGCAGATATGGTTGTTTCATTAGGCAGTTTACTCTTATTTATATCAATGTATGTTAGCAAACCGAGTATCATATTAGTCATACTCGTGTTAGTTGTCCGGTCACTTGCAACCGCCTTTCATATGCCGGCAATGCAAGCCTCTGTACCGCTACTTGCACCTGAAGAGCATCTAACAAAGGTCGCAGGCTGGGGACAAATGGTTAGTTCGATGACTTATATTGCAGGACCAGCAGTAGGCATGTCATTACTAGCAATAAGCTCGCTTGAATGGGTGTTACTGTTCGATGTTTTTGGTGCTGTAATTGCTTGTAGTATTTTACTGTTTATCCGTATTCCAAGTGTACCAAGAACAGAAGAAATGGTAGCCAGTAGCTTTGCTGTTGAAATGAAAGAAGGCTATGACGCGGTTGTGAAGCATCCTCTTATCCTGAAGCTAACAATCGTCATGACGGTTGTAGCTGTTCTCTACATTCCAATCGGCACATACTTCCCACTTATGGTACGGAATCATTTTGAAAAAGGGGTAGTAGAAGCAGGATTTGTTGAGATTGCATTTGCAATTGGATTAATTGTAGGTGCTTCGTTCTTAGGTTTGCTAGGCGATCGTTTTGATAAAATCAAAACAATGGCAGCTGGCATGATGTTGATGGGTATTGCATTGGTCATTTCTGGTTTTCTCTCATCATCAATTTTCTTTGTATTTATTGGAATGGGTTGTTTAATTGGTTTATCTGGTCCATTATTTTCAGCACCATTCTATGCCTATATTCAAACTGAAATTGAGCCTCATTTACTTGGGCGCGTATTTAGTTTTATTACAAGTCTATCATTACTTGCAACTCCAATCGGGCTAGCTTTAGCTGGATTATTTACGGAATTAACAAGTGTTGCCACATTATTTACCGTAACCGGTGTTCTAATTATTTTAAATGCAGTAATGACTCTGAAGGTGAAGTAGGAGGAAAAAGTATGCCATTTTTATTATTCTATTGATACGAGCTTGAAATAGAAGCTCGTATCGGTCCTAGCTATCGATACGAAATCACAAATTTCGGAGGTAGCGAAAATGGAACAAATTTGTTTTGAATTAGAAAATATTGAAATGACTTATTTGGATAAAGATGTTTTGAAGATTGCTCGATTAGCTGTTCATCAATTTGACCGTATTGGGATAGTGGGGAACAACGGAGCTGGGAAAAGCACATTATTGAAGTTGCTCGCTGGAACTATTCAACCAACAATCGGAAAAGTAAAGTGTCATGTGGAGAGCGGCTATTTTGAGCAAGTTGAAGGCCCTACTGTTGTAGAAGCTGGTGCAACGTTACTGGGGAAATTAGGCATATCACAAAATGATGCGCAGCTTAGTGGTGGGGAACAAACTAGGCTGAAGCTTGCCCAATTGTTTACGCATTATTACGAAGCGTTATTGATCGACGAGCCGACAACACACTTGGATCAAGAGGGCATTTTGTTTTTACTTGATGAATTACGTTATTACTATGGAGCACTTGTACTAATTAGTCATGATCGCGCTGTCTTAGATGAGCTCGTCACAACCATTTGGGAAGTACGTGACGGAGAGGTACATGTCTATCCAGGAAACTATAGTGATTACGTAGCCCAAAGGCAGTTAGAACGTGAACAACAGGACCAAGCGCATGAGCAATTTATAAAAGAAAAAAGTCGTCTTGAACACGCAGCACGAGAAAAAATGAAAAAAGCTGAAAAAATCGCACAAGCATCAAACATGCCAAAAAAGGAATCAAAATCAATGGCGAATAGAATGATTGAAACAAAATCGAAAGGTACGAGTCAAAAAGCAGTGCATCGCGCAGCAAAAGCGATTGAACAGCGAATGGAAAAACTTCATGAAGTCAAAGCTGTACAGGAGGAAAAGCACATCGTGTTCCAACAGTCGAAAGCATTGGAGTTGCATAATAAGTTTCCAATTATGGCAGACCAACTAACTCTTCAAATTAAGAATAAAGTGTTATTGGATGAAGTAAGCTTTCAACTGCCCCTTGGTAAAAAAATAGCCATTACAGGTGCAAACGGTGTTGGTAAAAGTACATTACTTCACCATATTGCAAATGGTGGTACGAGTTTAACCATTTCACCAAAAGCAAAAATCGGTTACTTCCGTCAAATGAGCTATCAATTTACAAGTGATGAAACCGTATTGCAATTCGTGAAAAATCGCTCAGAATATGATGAAGGATCTTTAAGAAGTGTTTTACATGCAATGCAGTTTGTCGGTACAGATATACTAAAAAATGTGAAGTTATTAAGTGGTGGAGAAGCAATACGCCTGCAACTTTGTAAGCTGTTCTTAGGGGAATATAACATTTTATTGTTAGACGAACCAAACAACTTTTTAGATATATATGCGATTGAAGCATTAGAACGATTTATAGTTGCATATGAAGGAACAATTATATTTGTATCCCATGATCAAACATTCATAAATAATGTAGCAGAGCTACAGTACACTATTCATGCTAAAAAATTGATTCAATTGTAATTTCAAGTTAATTTTAAAAAGGAAGCCGCTGAGATTGTCTCAGCGGCTTATTCCCGGCTGACTATAGATCGCCAAACTGACCCGGTGTTTCACCAAGATTTATCATTTGTTTTCTATCCATCAGTTCGTTGGCTCTAACCACCACTTTCATTTTTACAGTAAAATAAAAAACCTCGATTATCGGTAGTGAGATAATCGAGGTTATCAACGATACAAAAAATTATAATAGCTCTTTACGTAATTCAGCAGCTGTTTTAGGTGATAACAGACCGAATGGAATATCGAATACTGTTTTAGCACCTTTGTCGCCAGCTTGGCTTAAACGATATGCTGCACGCGCGTAGGCTACTAGAACACTAGACGTGAAGTTTGGATTACTTTCAAGTTTTAATGAGAATTCAAGAATTTGTTTATCATTTGCGCCACTTTCACCGCTGCGGATAACAAAACCACCGTGTGGCATACCAGTATGGTTTGCTTTAAATTCTTCTTCAGAAATGAAATTAACAGTTGTATTATATTCGTCGAAATAGTTTGGCATAGTCACAATTTCTTGTTCAATCTTTGCTGCATCCGCACCTTCCTCAAGTACAACCCAGCATTCACGGGCATGTTTTTCACGTGTTGTCAGCTCAGGATTTTCACCGTTACGAACGCGCTCTACAGCATCTTTAATTGGTAATGTGTATTGTACAGCATTTTTTACACCTTCGATACGACGTACAGCATCTGAATGCCCTTGGCTTAAGCCATCTCCCCAGAATGTATATGTTGTACCTACTGGAAGTACAGCCTCACCAAGTACACGATTTAATGAGAATAAACCTGGGTCCCAACCAACTGAAATGACTGAAACTTTACCAGATTGTTGTGCTGCCGCATCTACCGCTTCAAAAAATTCAGGAATTTTCGCATGTGTATCAAAGCTATCAATTGTATTAAACCATTGTGCAAAGTGTGGACCTTGCTCTGGTAAATCTGTTGCAGAGCCTCCACATAAAATCATTACATCAATGTCATTTTGGAATTTTTCAGCATCATCCACTACATACACTTTTGCATTACTTGCAACGTTTACTGTTGAAGGGTCGCGACGTGTGAATACCGCTACTAATTCCATATCTTGATTTTGTGAAACAGCGTATTCCACCCCGCGTCCTAAATTTCCATATCCTACAATACCTACTCGAATTGCACTCATTAAAATTCCTCCTCACGATTACGTGACTATGTGAAAATCTTCACGTTAAATCTACTTACAATAATACTTTGTGTTAGAAAAATTCACAATAGTTTGAGTATCTGTTTTTGATTGAGAAATTATATCAGTTTTCTATGATTTTCATCGTCCAACGGCATGAATACGGTTACAAATTACTAATTGATGTTACTAACCTTTAAGTTTTCGTTAAAGCCTTGTAAATAAAGACTTTTTAAGACAGGTATCTTGTACAATAAAACTAACGACAAAAGGGGGCATGATGAATGAAAAGTAATTGTTACTCGCCAAGTACACCATGGGAACAAGGAGCATTACTTGCTGGTCCATTCCAAAATGCACAGAAATCTGGAAAAGCACATGATACTACATTATCAACTTCCGCTGAGAAAAAGCATAAGCCATTTTCACCCTACACACATTATTGTACAGGCATTATTCCTTTTGACGTTATGGAAAAAACCCTCAACATTACTCCACAAAAACAAAGAATCAATGAAGTTAGCTTTTATTGTAGCGGCAAGGAAATTGCTCGCTGGATGGTTAAAAAAAGTGAATATAATAAGCTTGAGTTTGACTTCTTTTTTTGAAGTCTGTTAATCTCATTTTTCAGATCTTAGCTGATAAAATCTGATTAATTCCTCTAATTTATCAGCGGTTACTGCCAGCTGATCCATACTCCCCGTAACTGTCAAAAGCGAACTACTCGATTGCTCCGCTGAAGCCGCCGTTTGCTCAACACTCGCAGCAACCTGTTCAGTTACCGCTGCAATTTCCTCAATCATTTTGCTAACATTTTCACTGTCCTTCATAACTAATTTGATTCTCTCAGAAGTATCTTGAATATTGATCGTTACCATTTCAATGGCTTCATTAATATTTTCAAAGATATGTCCCGTAATTTTTATTTGCTCTGAACCTCTAACAACTTAGGTATATACCTGCTTTAAGGAAACATAGAAAAAGTTTGCAAAGTGAAAGAATATTAGCCGTTGCCTTTTTATTTTTTATAAAAAGAGCTATTACCTTCTCAATTGGTGGTAATAGCTCTTTAAATATATGAGTTATTGAATTTCCTGTGCCAATCGGTGAAGACGCTCCTCATCAATAATGTGATAACCATTCTTTTTCTTTTCTAGAATCTTTTCATCACAAAATTGAGCCAAAACATATAATAGGTGCCTATAGGAAACGCCCAAATATTCACTGATTTCTGTATGCCTTTCTTTATAGATACCTTGATCCGCGGATAGCTGAATAAAGGCAGCTAAACGATTTTCGAATGGATATGCCAGATTTTGTGTATATTTAGCTGTCATATTTGTCGCCTTCTCTCCTAAAAACACGCAGAGTCTTCGTAAAAAGAGGGCATCGGCCAGGAGTTTTTCTTTACATGCCTGTGTAATAGAGAAACAAATTGTTTCTGTTACCGTTTGAATTCCTTTAGTATATCTCGCTTCATTTAGCAGCTCGATTTCCCCCATAAAAAGTGGTGCCTCTAAAAATTCAATGAGAGAAACCTTACCATTTTTATGGGTCATGTATAGCTTCGCTTTCCCCTCCACCATGTAATAAAGCGTATCTGGAAATGATCCTTCTTTAAAAATCCATTCTCCTTTGTCAAATTGACATACTTCAAGATAAGGATAAATATCAAATGAAAAGAAATCATGGATGGGGTATTTTTCTAGATAATATATGCGCTTATTAGCTGTCAGTATATGCATTTTTTTACTCTCTCCTATAAAATATGAGATATCTCACATTATTGTAGCGATGAACGTGCTATTATTCAACATAGTTAATGGAGGTACGGTAAATTTATGAATAATCAACGATGGCTTTCTCAGAATTTCTTTGCATTTTTTATTACTTGGGGTATTTTCTTACCTTATTGGACAGGCTGGCTCGTAGATGTCAAGCATCTTACTGTCTCACAGGCAAGTGTTGTGATGGGCTGTGGTCTGTTAGCTCGGGCTACTTCAAATCTGTTTTTCTTCCCAACCCTTGCCAAGTATGTACACAATAAACGACTTATTACAATCCTAGCAATAGGCGCACTTATAACAACATTCCTTTATTTACCGAGCACAAGCTTCAGTATGCTATTATTTGTTACTATTTTATTTAGCGTTTTTTATCCAGCTCTTTTACCTGCCGTTGAAAGTAGTGCTGCTACATTAGTCCAGCACGGAAATGTTCACTATGGTAAAAGTCGTTCATATGGATCTTTCGGCTTTGTTATTGCGGTGTTAATTATTAGTATGCTAACAGGTGTATTTGGCAAGGAAGTTATCTTTTGGAGTATGGTCATTGGTCTTATCGGTATGCTGTTGATGCAGCAGCTAGCGACACCAAAAGAATTGCTTGTGGTACCGACAAAAGAACAACGAGCAAAATCGCTGTCAATGAAAACACTATGGACTATTAAAGGCTTCCCTATTGTTTTATTCATCGTCATCCTATTGCAAGGTGCACATGCTTCTTATTATAGCTACGGTTATATATTTTTAGGTGATTTACATGTCGATCCGTTTTATATGGGGATGATTATAAACATAGCCGTTATTTGTGAAATCTTATACTTTATGAAGGCAGATACATTATTTACAAAATGGCGCTCATCCTCTTTATTGCTTTTAGCAGCAAGTGGTTCTTCCTTGCGTTGGTTACTCATTTATCTATTTCCTAATGTTTGGGTATTTATCGCGTCTCAAACCTTGCATGCATTGTCATTTGCCCTTGCGCATTTTGCCTTTATTGGCTATTTGACTAAAACATTACCGAAGGAACAAATCCCAAATGCTCAAGGACTTTATTCTGCCTTAGCAATGGGTTTAAGTACAGCCATCCTTACATTTTTAGGCGGTTATTTATACGAAATTTCCCCTGGTCTATCCTTTGGGGCAATGCTTATTTGTACTGTGCCGGCTATCGCTATTTTACTTACGACTAGAAATAAATATCAATACTAAAAACAAGCAGGCGGGAAAGAAAATTTGTCTTTCTTCACCTGCTTTTCTATAGGTTTACCTTGGATAATAAGAAAATCCAGGATATCTTACAACTGGCCATTTTTCCTTTCTCAATACTTTGAGGAGCTCCGGGCCAACATTTAAATTGCTCTGCACCAGCTCAGACGGAGTCAACGCCATCCATTGATTTAACGACACATCCTGGAAACGATTGCTTTTAAACATTTCGAGGAACCATAATGTTTCTGTTCCTGTATTTTCAATATAATGACCATTGGCAAATGGCACATAACCGACATCTCCTGCACGATAATCGAATGTTCTAGCCGTACCATTAGCGGCAAACACAGTCATACGCCCCTTTCCTTGTAGGTAATATTGCCATTCGTCATTATTCGGATGCCAATGTAATTCTCGCATTGCACCTGGCTCAATTTCTACAAGTGCTGCCGCAATATTTTGGGAAATAGGAAAGTTAGAGGAATCCACAATTCTAACACTGCCACCTGGTGTATTAATGGGGGTTTGTGCAAGTAGACGATGTTTAAAACTTTGAGGAACTTTACCATATGGAGATTGTACCTTTTGTGTGTCGATAGGTCCTGGCACTTTATCTTGATAAATATAGACTTGTTCATTTGGAATATGGTCAAAAGCGCTAATAGGAACGCCAAAATTGGCTGACAGCACATCTTTAGGCGTATGCGCAAACCAATCAGATATTGAAAATGTATTAAGATCTGAGAAATTCCCATCATCAAATACTAGTAGAAATTCACAGCCGTCCTCAAGGCCCTGTATCGAATGAGGAATTCCAGGTGGGAAATACCATAAATCCCCCGGCCCAACATCCGCAATAAAATTTCTGCCATCTTGATCGACTGCCGTTATTCGGGCATGACCTAGAAGCATATAGGACCATTCTGCCTGTTGATGCCAATGTAGCTCACGCACGCCACCAGGTGTCAAACTCATATTAACCCCTGCCAATGTCTTGGCAATTGGCAAATCACGCACAGTAATTTCTCGTGACCAGCCGCCCTTATTTAAGGTCATATGCGTATCAGAAAAAGAGAGTTTTAGATTTGGTATAAGCCCTGCATCAGTTTTTGGAGGGACTAGCATATCAGGGTTTTCTAGATCCCTCATAATATCCCTCGGCCCATTATCCACCCCTCCCGCGCCATCATCTCGAATAGGCTGCGGAACATAAAAATAGCCCTCTGGCATGTTCTCCAATTATTCACCTCTTCATAAAGAAATCGTTATTTAAAAATGTATGGATTCTATACTTGGATTATTCTTTTTCTTTGCAACAATTTGGGCTCTTCACCAAAAGTCGTGGGTGACAAAATCAGCGACCTGTTTCCAAACGTAAACGAAGGATTAAATGGTCTTCATTTCGATAGCCAAAACCACGTCTTTTGATGAGTTTAATTTTATTATTTGTGCCTTCCATCATGCCATTTGATAGCGGTGAAATAATGGTATCCAGCAACGCTTTTTCACGTGTTATCAATGTTTTTGCGATTTTAGAAACGGCACTACACAGATGAAATTGATACCGTTTAAACCATTCTGTTAATCGTCGTTTTGCTTGTGTCATCGTTGTCGCTTTCGGTACATAACGCATATGATTCAATGCTTGATAAATATGTTTTGTAGGCAAGTCTTCCTGGTGCCACAGTGCAACAAATCTGTGTTCTTCTTCCGTTAATTGTTCAGGCTTTCGTGCCAAACAACGGTCAATGAATCGCGATTTATGATGCTTTTTGGCCTCTCCTAAATACCGTCGTCTTCGCTGCTGGGCATCGGTGAAAAATTGCACAAGATGAAAGCGATCTAGCACATGAATCGTGTTGGATAAACGGCTTGTATCGCGTTTGCCATCGCTGGAGCGAAATCACTGACCACCGCACGAATAGAACCTGTTATTTTCTGTAAAAAAGTGGTAATGGCGTCTTGATTTCGGTGAGGAACAATCGCCAAAATACGACCTGTGTCGGCATTTAAAACACTGGTCGCATAGTGATGTCCTTTGCGCAAGGCGAATTCATCGACGCAGATAGTTGTAGCTGTTTCCTTTTAAATTTTATATTTTAATGCGCCGCTTGGACATCTATTAATTACTTCTATCACATTTTTCACATCTGCTTGATCTGGAGAAATCCAAGGTCTAGCTTTAACATTGAACACCTTAGGCAATCCTTTAACACATTCAGCCGCATGTTGACAAATGTCTCCATCAAAATAAACTGTAATTTTTTCTCCTCTGTACTCTTAATAACTCATAAATATTACCCCTCATTTTTTCTTATTTACTACTCTATAGCCAAACAGTTGTACTAATTTTTTCAACATCCTCTAATGAACTTACTGCTAGTTCCACAGGTTCTTTCTCTAAAATTTGATACTCCATATCTACTGATGAATCTTTCCACTTTGTCCATTCTTGGATTAGGCTTTATTTATCTCGATTTCGAGACATAATCTTAAAAATATACCTCAAATTTAAATATCTTCAATTCGAGATAATGATATCATGAATATTATTGGTAATCAATATCTCTTAACGGTAAGTTCTTTTTCTATTATTTGAAGCTTTGACTATAGAAAATCCATTATTTCCTTAATGATTTCATCTTGCTCCCTTCCTAATGTCATTAAATGTTTGGAGTTTTTAAAGCCTCTCTTGTACTTTTTAGAAGAATGAACAAGCTGATAGATGACTTCTGCACTGTGTGCGTATAAATCATCGTCTCGATTACCGTAGAAAATAGCGAATGGTATCGTAATCTTATCAAGATTTTGCATTGTTTCCTTGATAAATTGTTGAAATTCTATGGAAGTCTCTAACGGCATTTCGTTAAATATTTCGAGTTCATTAGAAATTTGTAGTGCTGATTTACCTTCTATATTTTTATAGTTGTAGGCATAGTCGATAATTCTTTGTTTTAATTGTGCTGGTTCTTTATTAATAGGCACTGATAATACAATGATTTGCTCAAACTCTTCTACTTGAGCAAGCTTCAAAGTGAAAATACCTCCAATTGATAAACCGATCACTGAGATCTTTTGATAGCCTTCATTCAGCAAAAATTGATGGGCATTCACCACATCTTGCCACCAGTCGTCTACATTGTATTGTAATAACTGCTCTGGGATATGACCATGTCCACGATATAGTGGTACATAACAAGTGTAGCCTTTTTCGTGTAGCTTACTGGCAACTTTCTTCATATCTCTTGTATGGCTTGTAAAGGAATGTAAAAGCAATATGGCATGCTCATTCCCTTTCAAGTAAATTTCTTTAGCTGGAAGTATTTTAACCACAAAATCAGAACCTTTCTTCACGGTTGATAATCAATAGAAGGTAGCCTCTTTATGGCTACCTTCTTGCTGTCTTATATCATAAAACAAAATTAAATAAATTACATCTCTCCGCTTAATTTCACTAAAATTTTAGCCTGAGATTTGTCATTTGTTAATGCTTCAAATCCTTTTTCTACGATATCATCTAGTTCAATTTGCGAAGTAATGATACCTTGTGGCTTTAATTGTCCAGTACCCATTAAATCAACTGTTTGCTGGAATGAAGTTGGTGTATAAGCAATTGTTGAAGTTACTTTAACACCGGTGTTTGTTAATTGCATTGGGTTCCACTCAATCGAATGAGCAAAAATGGATACGATAACAACTGTACCACGAGCACGAGTTACATCGATGGATGATTTAAACGTTGGTGCAACACCTGCAACTTCAAATGTAACATCGACACCATCTGGTGCATATTGTTTCACAGCTTCAACTGGATTGATTTTTCCAGAGTTAAATACTTCTGTAGCCCCAAGCTCCTTTGCTTTTTTAGACGTGTTTCTGATAAGTCAAATACAAAGATTTTGCTTGCACCAGCTGCTTTTGCTGCAATTGTTGTTAATAAGCCGATTGGACCAGCACCAAAGATGGCCACTGTGTCACCAAATTGCATACCACTTTCTTTAATTGCTTGTACAGCCACAGCAGTAGGCTCTACTAAAGCACCATCCTGTAAAGTTAATGTATCTGGTAATTTGTAAATATTATGCTCTGGCGCATTTGCAAATTTAGTAAAACCACCATCGCCATGTAACCCGATAAAGCTAAAACCATCATAGCTGTCAATGTCTTCTGGTTTGTTTCCATGAGTAATTGTAGGGTTAACAACTACTCGATCACCTACTTTGTAGTTTGTAACTGCTGAACCTACTTTTTCGACTATCCCTGCGAATTCATGACCCATAGTAATTGGTGCAACCTCACCGGTTAATTCATCTGGTGCATCTACTGGCACAAAAACAGGTCCTTCTTGATATTCATGTAAATCTGAACCACAAATACCAGCCCATGCTACACGTACTGTTACTTCATTGTCTTTTAATGGTTTTAATTCTCTTTCTTCTACTCGAATATCTTTTTGACCATACCATACTGCTGCTTTCATTTTTCATTCCTCCAAATTTTGTTGTCATTTCTCATGATGTTTAACGAATTGTATAATTTGCCTCTCCACGTTGATCTGCCATTTCCTTTATCCATTGTCTTACCAGTGGACTTACTCGCCCTTCACGTGTTGATCCAATAAATGATGCCGATATTTAATTCTGGCATTGCTTCTTCCTCCTTTTTATTTGAAGTAAAGAACCTATTTAAAAACTCATTTCTAAATCCCACCTTTCAAATGACGCAAAAGGTTTGAATTTTTTTATCTCGAATTCGAGATAATAGTAACACGCTATTTCTTATTTCGCAACTTTTCTATACCACAAAATGATTTTAAAATAATAAAAAAGCAGAGATGTCATTTTTCACTATGTCTCTACCTTCAACTGTTTCTCTTTTAATTGTATACTAAACATATTTCTCTTTAGTAAGAATATAAAAAGAACACACTAAGATTTTTGAACCTTTTGGTGGCTCATTTGGGACTGTCAATATTTTTGTGTAAATGACAATCCAACCTTTTTGAACAGAAATCATTTAGCGCGAGTTGCCCTGCTTCTTGATTCGCTGCCTTATAAGTTGTTTTAAAGTCATCAC
>Ga0213824_1000971_pt1 | contig 18644 bp, 15 predicted proteins | sample MC6MC0906MG_FD_179892 | JGI IMG/M metagenome (GOLD analysis project Ga0213824, IMG submission 179892) | Enriched soil aggregate microbial communities from Iowa State University, Ames, United States - MC6-MC0906-MG | ecosystem: Environmental > Terrestrial > Soil > Unclassified | place: USA: Iowa...
TTAGGCACGCCGCCAGCGTTCGTCCTGAGCCAGGATCAAACTCTCCATAAAAAGAAATTTGATTAGCTCAAATTGTTTTGCTGGCATCATGTTTGATGTCCAAAATTTTGTTTCGTTCACTAACTCGAGGTTAGCTACTAAAAACTTTATTGATTACGTTTTGCTTGTTCAGTTTTCAAGGTTCATTACTTTATTTTAAGCATCACCTCTTGGCGACTTACTTATAATATCAAGAATCTAAAACTATGTCAACACTTTCTCAATAAAATAATTCAATAGTTTATATATAGCTATTATTCTCCTATTACATCACTATGTTTAAAGGTTTTAAATAATATTGATTGATTAATTAATTCTAAAGAGGTGTTTTTCTTTATTTGAATTGTTTTTTGGGATAAAAATTCTCTTGTATTCATCTCGTTATATTTCGAGATATTACTGATGCTTTTGTTTTCACCTCATAAACCTTACCTTTGTCGACAGAAATAAAAATAAAAAAAGGCAAACGCCATTGTTAATGGGTTGCCTTTCGTCTATTATAAGTTCGTTATAATACGTGAAATATAGAAGGTACGATTTTTACTTAAATCAAATATCTCCCCTGAAAGACTTAATTTGATAAGTGGTCGAGTTGGTGCAAATTTATTTACAAACATTACTTCGCCATGTTCAAGATTAGATAGTTCAACTATTGTACCTATTGGGAGATCAGCAACAATATCTATAAGTGCACGAACTACTTTAATATCAAACTTTCCAAATTCAGCTTCATTAATCATCTCTATAACTTTAAAAGAAGATTGCTTTGTTCTATAAACTCGCTCGCATGTCATTGCATGGAATACATCTGCAACAGCGATAATTTGTGCGAAAGTAGAAATATTAGCAATTTTTTCACCCTTCGGATAGCCACTACCGTTTAAACGCTCATGGTGCTGGAAAATAGCCTCTTTCATTGTATCCTTTAAGATTGTTAAATCTTTGACCATATGATAGCTATAAATCGGATGCTTATAAATTTCATCAAACTCCTGCTCTGTTAAGGTTGTTTTTTTATCACGGATACGTGGATGAACTTTTGCCATCCCACAATCAGCTAATAAACCTCCAATTGCAACTTGAATTGTAATTCCTCTGTCATAGCCTAATTTTTGTGCAATCACTGCAGAAATCAATGCTGTTGCTACACAATGATGGTACAAATAGTCTTTTGGATTTGAATACTCATTTAAATCAAAAATTATTGTACGATCTTCTAAAACCATTTCTAATAATGGCAAGATAATTTTACGTGCTTTCGCAATATCTACCTTTGCTCCAGCTTCCCAGTTTTTAAATTCCTTTTTGAATTGCTCAACAGAATTGTCATAGACCCTTTTAAAAGTTGGAATAACCTCTGGTGGAACAACTATTTCTGTTTCTATTGTCTCTGCTTGAACCTCTCTACCATCTTTATAAACAGGGACTCTTGAAATATTAAAAGCAAAAAAAACTTGTAAATGGTCATAGGAAATTATCGTATTTTTAAAAATTATTGGATATTGTGTATTAGCAAAAATATCTTCAGAAATCACTTTACCAACACGTAATTCTGGAATTGGAACATATATTGTTTCCACCCGATTAACACCTCTTCACTATTTCACTGCTTAAGCATAAAGTTAATTTCATTTTATCACGAATTCAAAATAATTACTTATTTTTCATAATTTATGCTAAAAAAAACCGATGAACGGCACAATAGCTGTCGTCATCGGCTTTTATTATTCTTCTACTTGATCTTCTACTTGATCTTCTACTTCATCATTTTCTTCATTTGATTCTTCTTCTTTTTCAACCTTCGCTACAGTTGCAACAAGCTCATCATCGCCTAAACGAATTAAACGAACTCCCTGTGTACTACGTCCAATTAAAGAGATATCATCCACATCCATACGGATTAGCATGCCGTTAATTGTAATAAGCATTAAATCTTCTGAACCATCAACAGTTTTTACAGCTACCATTGGGCCATTTTTATCAGTGATTTGAATTGTTTTTAATCCTACACCACCACGGCTCTGTAAACGATATTCTTCTTCAGAAGTACGTTTACCGTAACCTTTTTCTGTAACAACTAAAATTTCCTGTCCTGGTTCAATGATTTCCATACCAACTACTTCGTCACCATCACGTAGTTTGATACCTCGTACACCACCCGCAGTACGTCCCATTGAACGAATATCATCCTCTTGGAAACGTACGAGCATGCCATCACGAGTACCGATAATCACTTGCTTTTCGCCATCTGTTAAACGAACAGAAATAAGATCATCATCTTCTCGTAAACTTATAGCTATTAAGCCGTTTGTACGGATATTAGCAAATTGAGAAACTGGAGTACGCTTTGTAATACCTGTTTTAGTAGTAAAGATGAAGTATGCATCTTCTTCAAATGAATCAACACGAATCATCGCTGTTACTTTCTCACCTTTTTCAATATTGAGTAAGTTAACAATCGGTAATCCTTTCGCTGTACGACCAAATTCCGGAATCTCGTAACCTTTTGCTCTAAATACTTTTCCTTTTGAAGTGAAAAATAAAATTGTATCGTGTGTGGATGTATTCATAAGGTGCTCTACGAAATCATCTTCATTAGTGCCCATACCTTGTACACCACGACCACCACGTTTTTGACTGCGATATGTATTCGCAGCTAAACGTTTGATATAACCATTGTGCGTTAAAGTTACAACCGAGTTTTCGACTGGGATTAAATCCTCGTCCTCAATCATTTCTAAACCGCCAGAAGTAATTTCAGTACGTCGTTTATCATTAAAGCGTTCTTTTAGTTCTAATATTTCAGTACGAATAATATCAACAATTTTAGCTTCATCTGCTAAAATCTCTTTTAATTCCGCAATTAGGACTTGAAGCTCTTGGTACTCTGCTTCAATTTTTTCACGCTCTAATCCACTTAAACGAACTAAACGCATATCTAAAATTGCTTGTGCTTGACGTTCAGATAAATTGAATCGCTCCATCAATTGTGGCTTCGCCTCATCACCACTACGAGAACCACGGATAATAGCAATAATTTCGTCGATATGATCGAGGGCAATACGTAAGCCCTCTAAAATATGTGCACGATCTTCCGCTTTTCTTAAGTCAAATTCCGTACGACGACGGATAATCACTTTTTGATGTTCTAAATAATGATGCAACATTTCTTTTAAGCCCATTACTTTAGGCTGACCATTTACTAATGACAGCATATTAATACCGAAGCTAGACTGCATTGCTGTTTGTTTATATAAGTTATTTAAAACTACATTAGCATTTGCATCTTTACGAACTTCAATGACTACTCGCATACCACGTCGGTCAGATTCATCACGCAAGATTGTAATACCATCAATTTTTTTATCGCGTACAAGCTCTGCTATTTTTTCAATAAGCTTAGCTTTATTCACTTGGTATGGTAATTCATGGACAAGAATTGTTTCTTTACCATTTGATTTCTGTTCAATCTCTACTTTTGCGCGAATAATGATAGAGCCACGACCTGTTTCGTAGGCACGGCGGATACCGCTACGACCTAAAATTAATCCACCAGTTGGGAAATCAGGTCCTGGGATAATTTCCATCAATTCTTCCGTTGTAATAGCAGGGTTTTCAGAAAGTGCTATCACTGCATCTATCGTTTCTCCCAGTTGATGTGGCGGGATATTTGTCGCCATACCAACTGCAATCCCTGCCGCTCCATTTACTAATAAGTTTGGATAGCGACTTGGAAGGACAATAGGTTCCTTTTCTGAGCCATCATAGTTATTTGTATAGTCAATTGTGTCTTTATTGATATCACGAAGCATCTCCATTGCAATACGAGACATACGTGATTCTGTATAACGCATTGCTGCAGCTCCGTCGCCATCAACAGATCCAAAGTTACCATGACCATCGACAAGCATGTAACGATAGCTGAAATCTTGCGCCATACGTACCATTGCATCATAGATAGATGAGTCACCATGTGGATGGTATTTACCCATTACGTCCCCAACAATACGTGCTGATTTTTTATACGCTTTATCTGCTGTATTTCCTAGCTCTTGCATTCCATATAAAATACGACGATGTACAGGCTTTAACCCGTCTCGTACATCTGGTAATGCACGAGAAACGATTACACTCATCGCATAATCGAGGAAAGATGTTTCAATTTCTTCTGTTATATTAACTCCTTTAACACCGGAGCGTTCTTGTTCTGACAAAGTGTAGACCTCCTCTCAAGAGAAATTAAATATCTAAATTAGCGTATACAGCATTTTCTTCGATAAATTGACGACGAGGTTCAACTTCATCGCCCATTAAACGTTCAAATGCTTGATTTGCTTTAATGGCATCATCTAATTCTACTTGTAACAATGTGCGGTGCTCAGGGTCCATTGTAGTTTCCCAAAGCTGCTCTGCATTCATTTCTCCAAGACCTTTGTATCGTTGAACATTTGGTTTTGGCATTTTCGGTAGCCGTTCTAAAATTTCTTGAAGAGTAATATCATCATAGCAATACTCAACATGCTTACCTTGCTTTACTTGATAAAGAGGTGGCTGTGCAATATAAACATACCCTGCCTCTATGAGAGGTCGAAGGAAACGGAAGAAGAATGTTAACAGTAATGTTCGGATGTGCGCACCATCAACATCGGCGTCTGTCATAATAACGATTTTATGGTAACGAGCCTTTTCTAAAGTAAACTCTTCCCCAATACCTGTACCAAATGCTGTAATCATTGCACGAATTTCTGTATTGGATAAAATTTTATCTAAACGTGCTTTTTCAACGTTAAGGATTTTACCACGTAACGGTAAGATTGCTTGGAAGTGTCGGTCACGTCCAGATTTTGCTGACCCACCGGCAGAGTCACCCTCAACGATATAAATTTCACATTCTGATGGATTTGTTGATGAACAGTCAGCTAATTTCCCCGGTAAACTTGATACTTCAAGTGCATTTTTGCGGCGTGTAAATTCACGTGCTTTTTTAGCAGCGACACGTGCACGAGCAGCCATTAAACCTTTTTCTACAACCTTACGAGCAACAGTAGGATTTTCTAACATAAAACGTTCAAAACCATCTGAGAATAAGGAGTTAGTAATTTGGCTAACTTCAGAGTTACCAAGCTTTGTTTTTGTTTGTCCTTCAAATTGTGGATCAGGGTGCTTAACTGAAACAATAGCTGTTAACCCTTCACGAACATCCTCACCAGTAAGATTTGCATCTGACTCTTTTAATTGCCCATTTTTTCGCGCGTAATCATTAATAACACGTGTCAGAGCTGTTTTAAAACCAGACTCATGTGTACCACCTTCATACGTATTAATGTTATTAGCAAATGAAAAAATATTTGACGAGAATCCAGCATTATATTGCATAGCAATTTCAACTGAAATTCCATCCTTTTCTCCAAGAACGTCAATTGGTTCATGGATTGGCTCTTTAGATTGATTCAAATGCTCTACATACGAACGAATACCACCTTCATAGTGATACGTTGTAGAACGTTCTTCATCTTCGCGTTCATCAGCAATTGTAATCCTGATACCACGATTCAAATAAGCTAATTCACGAATACGATGTGCTAAAATATCGTATTCATAAACTGTAGTCTCTTTAAATATTTCAGGGTCAGCTTTAAAACGTGTAGTTGTTCCATTACGATCTGAGTCACCAATAATTGTTAGCTCTTGAACAGTTTTTCCACGTTCAAATTTAATCTCATGTATATGACCCTCACGATGAACTTGAACGATAGTCTCAATTGATAGAGCATTTACAACAGATGCCCCTACACCATGTAGACCACCAGATACTTTGTATCCTCCACCGCCGAACTTACCGCCAGCATGTAGCACTGTCATAATAACTTCAACAGCAGGCTTACCCATTTTTTCTTGAGTGCTTACTGGAATACCACGACCATTATCTTCTACACGAATCCAATTGTCTTTTTCTATCGTTACTGTTATATCTGTACAAAATCCGGCAAGTGCTTCATCAATACTATTATCAACAATTTCCCATACTAAATGGTGTAGCCCTTTAGAGCTTGTTGAACCGATATACATCCCCGGTCTTTTACGTACCGCTTCTAAACCTTCTAATACCTGTATCTGATCGGCTTCATAAGCTTGATTTTGTAAACCTTCGTTCTCTATAGCCACGGCTTTCATCTACTCCTTCATAACATCATTGTGTGTAAATGAATGAACAGTCAACCGAGCTGACTATTACCATTCTTTTGTAATCTAAAAAACTCCCCGGGCTAACTTTCTTCAATCGCTCCTTGTTTCACGTGAAACAGTTGTGCATGCTCCATCGTTTCATGATGAATTCCATCAACACTTGTAGTCGTTACAAAAGTCTGAACTTCACCTTGAATGGTATTTAATAAATGCGATTGACGATAATCGTCGAGTTCCGACAATACATCATCTAAAAGTAGTATGGGTGTTTCATTTGTTTCTTGTTTAATTAACTCGATTTCAGCAAGTTTTAATGAAAGAGCGGTTGTACGTTGCTGTCCTTGGGAACCGTATGTCTGAACATCATAGCCATTCACCAAAAACTGCAAATCGTCTCGATGTGGACCAACTAGTGTTACACCTCGGTCAAATTCACGCTCCTTAGCTTCTATAAGCTTTTTATGCAAGAAGCCTTCAATTTCACTAGAAGTATGTTCTTTATCAACACCAGCTACAGTGCGGTATTTAATAACCAATGTTTCCTTCCCTTGTGAAATTCCTGCGTGAATTGGCTCTGCCCACTCCTGCAATAAATCCATAAATTGAAATCTTTTTCGAATAATTTGGGTAGCTGCGTGAATATATTGTTCATTATAAACCTCGTACATCACGTCATCTGGCATTGCCTTACCTTGATTCATTTTTAAAAAATGATTACGTTGTTTTAAAATTTTTTGAAAGGTTAATAAATCATGTAAATAGACAGGCGAAATTTGCCCAATCTCCATATCAATAAAACGTCGCCGTATTTGCGGACTTCCCTTTACAACGTTTAAATCTTCGGGTGCAAACATCACGACATTCATTTGGCCAATATAATGACTGAGGCGACTCTGTTCTATGTGATTTATCTTACCTTTTTTGCCTTTTTTTGTAATCGTAAGTTCAATCGGTAAAATACCATGCCTTTTTTGAACGGCCCCTTCTATTTTACCATAGTCTGAATCCCAACGTATTAATTCTTTATCGTTCGTCGTGCGGTGGGATTTAGCCATCGCTAATACGTAAATAGATTCCATAACATTTGTTTTTCCTTGAGCATTTTCACCAATAAAAACATTAATTTTGGGAGAGAAGTTTAAAGCTAAGGCATCATAATTACGGTAATTTGTAAGTTTTAATTGCTCTATATGCATAATCTACTGTCCAGCGGTACCAACGATACGGAATCGACCACATCCGGGAATATTTACAATGTCACCGTCACGTAATTTACGACCGCGGCGATCATCCACTTCTCCATTTACATATACATCATTTTCGTGTAAAAACCATTTTGCCATGCCACCAGAGCTAATAGCATCGGTCATTTTTAAAAGCTGTCCTAAAGTGACAAACTCTACATCAATTTCAACGTCCTTCATAGCTGTGTTTCCCTCCAAATACAGATTGTCTATCTCTCTATCATACCTAAAAATTCGTCATAAGTAAAAAAAGATAGCCGCAATTAGCGACTATCCGAATGTTTTCCAAAGCAATTAAAACCTAAAAGCATGGAGTTTTATTTTCCCCAACGAAAATAGTTTAAATATTAGTAAGTACGTACAGGTAAAATCAATTGTAAAATAGCATCATCATGAACAGAGCGTAAAATAAACGGTCTCATTGCACCTGTGAATTGAATGACCACATCTTGACCATCTATTGCTTTTAGTGCTTCCATCATGTATTTCGCACTGAAAGAAATCTTTAAGTTCTCCCCTTCTAATGACTCGACAGGAATTTCCTCTTGTACTTTACCTATTTCTGGAGAATTAGAAGAAACTTCAACAGCTTGATTATCTAAAATCTCGAAACGTACAACATTATTACGATCGCCACGAGCAACAAGAGATGCACGATCGATTGCTTGTAATAATGATTTACCATTTATCGTTAAATTTGTTTGATATTCTTCAGGAATCAAACGTGTTGTATCTGGGTAATTCCCTTCAAGTAAACGAGAGAAGAATAATACTTCTCCAGTTTTAAATAATACTTGCTGACTTGTTATAACAATTTGCACAAGATTCGTTGAATCCTCTAAAACTTTATTTAACTCATTTAAACTTTTACCAGGAATTACAACACTATGTTCAACTTCAGGTAAACTATCTAGTTGAACTTTACGTCTTGCCAAACGGTGGCTATCTGTTGCAACACAGATTAATGTCTCGTTTTTTATTTGCCAGTTTACACCTGTCAACACTGGTCTACTTTCCGAAGTAGCAACAGCGAATACTGTTTCACGGATAATTGACTTTAATAGATCTGCAGGAATAGTAAATTTTTGATCCTCTGTTAATTCGGGTAATAAAGGATATTCAGCAGCATCTGAGCCAATTAAGTGGAATTCAGATTTACCTGAACGGATATGAGTTTGGAAACCAGGTGTTACTTGGATTTCAACCTCATTTGTTGGTAACTTACGTACAATCTCATTGAACATACGAGCTTGTACAACAATCGATCCTGTTTCAGTAATATGAATTATTTGTTGACCATCTTCTTCAACTGGAATAAATGTTTGAATTGTAATATCAGCATCACTACCTGTTAAGCGAATGCCCTCATTTGTTACATCGATTTTAATCCCCGTTAAAATTGGAATAGTTGTTTTAGAACTTACAGCTTTCATGACATCATTTAAACCCTCTAATAAACGGTCACGTAAAATATCAAATTTCATTCGTTTTCCCTCACATATTTATATTATTTATTTATATAAAATAAAAAAGATATAGTAATAGGTCCTGTGGATTTGTGGATAAGTGTATTTAAGTGAATAAAATCAGTCTATCCACATGTAGATAGACTGTGTATAAGTTTGTGATTAAACGATTGTGTTGTCCACAGAATTATTTCCCTAGCATGCTTCGAATTTGTTTAATATCTTGTTGCAGCTGAACGTCATTTTTCAACATAGAAGATATTTTTTCGTGAGCATGAATAACAGTAGTATGGTCACGTCCACCAAATTCTTCGCCAATTTTCGGCAGCGAAAAATCTGTTAATTCGCGGGATAAAAACATCGCGACTTGACGTGGAAAGGCAATTAACTTTGTACGTTTTTTCGCGGCAAAGTCCTCTAAACGAATATTAAAATGCTCTCCTACTGCATTTTGAATGTCTAATATAGTGACAGTTCGTGGCTTCGAATTAGGGATAATATCTTTTAATGCTTCAGCAGCCAAAGTTGCATTAATGTCCTTGTTAACAAGTGATGAGTAGGCAACGACGCGAATAAGCGCACCTTCAAGCTCCCGAATATTGGAGTCAATCTGGTTCGCAATATAGAGCATAACTTCATTTGGCACTTCTAGACCATCAGCCTTTGCTTTTTTTCGAAGAATGGCGATACGAGTTTCCAAATCAGGTGGTGCAATATCTGTAATTAGTCCCCATTCGAATCGAGAGCGTAAACGATCTTCCAATGTCGGGATTTCCTTAGGAGGACGGTCACTGGAAATAACAATTTGTTTCGATTCTTCATGCAATGTATTAAAAGTGTGGAAAAATTCTTCCTGAGTTGATTCTTTCCCAGCTAGAAATTGAATATCATCAATTAGCAGTACATCTACATTGCGGTATTTATTGCGAAAATCAAGTGCCTTATTATCTCGAATTGAGTTAATAAATTCATTAGTAAATTTTTCAGATGATAAATATACAACTTTTGCATTTGGATTATGTTCTAAAACATAATGACCAATCGCGTGCATTAAGTGTGTTTTGCCAAGCCCTACTCCCCCATAGATAAAAAAGGGGTTATAAGCCTTTGCAGGCGCTTCTGCGACAGCTAGCGATGCAGCGTGAGCAAAGCGGTTACCAGAGCCAATAACAAACGTATCAAAAGTATACTTCGGGTTTAACATCCCTGGTGAAATATCATGATGATCGTTATTTTTTGCTTGGATAATCGGCGCTGGCAGATCGAAATCGTCCGAATCCTGGTTTTTTTGAACAACAAACTTAATAAGCAAGTCTTCGCCTGTAAGCTCCGTTAATATACCTGTAATCAAATGAATATAATGATTTTCAAGCCAGTCTCGAGCAAACGAATTTGGCGCAGCAATGGTCACAGTAGAACCACTTCCATTGTAAGAAAGTAGTTTAGTAGACTTTAGCCACGTTTCGAAGCTTGGTTTAGAAATTTTTTGTTCAACTTGAGCCAGGACATTATTCCATAGTTCTTCTAAATGTTCCAAGCTGCTAATCTCCTTTACAGTTCAATACAAGTACAGCAATAAAAAAGCGCATTTATAGTAATGGTAAACACGTTCATTTTACAACTCGTCCACAAACTCACAAGTTGTGGATAAAAGTTAACCAAAGGCTGTGATAAAAATTATCCACAGCATATCAACAGTTGTGGATAAAATAAATGTTCATTTCAGTTTTCAACAAAGTGAAGCACAGATATCGTATCAGAAAAACAAAGTCATTTCAATAGTTTGTGAAACTTATCCACATACTTTTGATTTATACACTTTAGAGTTGTCCACAGTATCTGCTTATGTGAAAAAGCTGTAGATAAATGTTGTGGATAAAAAATAATGCAAAAAATACTATACACAACTCTGTGTAAAAAAAACAAGTACTCTGTGGATAATTAATTTAAGTAAAAAAGATAAATATTAAAGTCTGTTCTTAAATAAAAATTAGGTTCATACGAAAGTGCATAGAGAGAATGGATAGTGTTAGATCTGAGACCGTATAGGAATACCTGCGCTTAAGTACATATATTGGCGAAGAGCGGTAAAAGATATACATAGACTCGCTTAAAGAAAGAAATTTATGAAATTCATTGACAAAATAACTAGTTACTTTATATAATGTTCAGGTCTGTATGTTGAAAAACTCAACTTTCATTCAGGAGGTGTCTATATAAATGAAACGTACTTACCAACCAAAAAAACGTAAGCACAGTAAAGTTCACGGTTTCCGCGCACGTATGAGCACGAAAAACGGCCGTAAAGTTCTTGCTGCACGTCGTCGTAAAGGAAGAAAAGTATTATCAGCATAAAATAAGTCCACTGAGACACATCAGTGGTCTTTTTTTTCTTTATTTTTGGTAAACCTAGAAATGAGGATCAAAAGATAATTATCTAGTAGCAGGTGAAAGAAATGAAAAAACGCCAACGAGTGAAAAAAAACGATGATTTTCAAAAGGTGTTTAAAAAGGGTAAATCTTTCGCTAATCGTCAGTTTGTCGTTTATTTATTTGAAAAAGAGGGACAAACAGAATTTCGTGTAGGTTTATCGGTTAGTAAAAAGCTTGGGAATGCGGTAACACGCAACCAGATCAAACGCTATATTAGGCAGAGCATTCATGAATTAAAGGATGAGCTAAAGCCAAATATGGACTATGTTATTATCGCCAGACAACCGGCGGCCACTATGGATTTTCATGAAGTGAAACAAAGCTTACAGCATGTTCTACGAATCGCGAAAGTATTGAAGAAAGCGTGATACGGAGGACAGCCAAAGTGGTGAGAAGCATTTATTTTAGAAGTATGTTTTAAAGTAGCAGAAAATACACATAGGGGTATTTTCTGCTACTGTTTCATAAGGATATATGTAAAATTAGTAACATCTCAAGTACATTGTTAGAATAATTAGTAGAGTGAAACGTTATATGCATGATAAAATAACTGATAACTTTATTCAGTGGCAGGAAACTTTCAATGAATAAAGAAGAAGAATGCATATAGTTTTAGAAAAAGTGAATAGTATTTGTAGGGGGAAGAAGGTTGAAGAAACAACTTTGGGTAATTTTGTCGCTAGCATCAGTAGCATTACTACTATCTGGTTGTACAGAATTTAGTGAACCAATCTCCAAAGACAGCACAGGCTTCTGGAATGAATTCATTGTTTGGCCTTTAGTATCAGTGATAAAATACTTCGCTGATTTGCTTGGTTCATACGCATGGGGGATCATTGTTGTAACGATTATCATTCGTTTAGCAATTCTGCCATTGATGATTAAACAAACAAAGAACGCTAAAAAAATGCAAGAAGTTCAGCCGAAATTGAAGGAATTGCAGAAGAAGTACGCTTCTAAGGATGCACAGACACAGCAACAGTATCAGCAAGAAATGATGAAGCTTATGAGTGAGTCAGGTGTTAACCCACTTGCTGGATGTTTACCTGTAATCATTCAAATGCCAATTTTAATTGGTTTCTATCATGCGATTAGTCGTATGAATGCTACATCTACTTTTGATTTAGGGAATTTCCTTATCTTCCCATTGGCAGATCCTGCACCGGCATTAGCAATTACTGCTGGTATCATGCAATTTATAGTTTTACGTACGGGTCCAGCGATGGATAACCCTCAAATGAAAATAATGATGTACATTATGCCAATTATGATTATTTCTTTTGGTATAGCATTACCAGCAGCATTATCACTATACTGGGTAATCGGAAACATTATCTCGATTATGCAAAACCTGTATATTTATAAACCTTGGGAAAAAGATAAAACACAACCTGCTCAAAATGGAGGGGCTAAAAAGTGAAACAACTTACGCAAATAGGCGCAACAACACAAGAAGCGATCTCATTGGCGTTACAGAAACTTGGCAAAACCCGTGAACAAGTAGATGTTGAAGTTTTACAAGAAGGTAAAAAAGGATTTTTAGGTTTTGGAGCACGATCTGCAGAAGTTCGTGTAACAGTAAAGGAAGTACATGTTCGACCAACGATTGAGGCAGAAAAAGCTGAACAGCAAAATATGGCTCAATTTGACGAACCAGCAGTAAAAGATGGTGTTGAAACAATAAGTTCACAAGTTTCTGAACAACCAAGTGATCTCGAAGCTGTTCAACAAGTCGTAGAGGATCAAAAAGAGGAAGAAGAAGCCTCAGTAAACCCGATTGAAGATGCAAAGGCTTATTTAGTAAATATTGCTGAACAATTGGGTATTCATGATCTTGAAATTGAAACGACACGTGAAGGGAAATATGTTATATTTCAACTGAAAAGCGAGAAAGCTGCACTGCTTATAGGGAAACGTGGTCAAACATTAAATTCCTTGCAGCAATTAACACAGCTTGTGTTAAATAAAAGTGCCAAGCAGTTCTTAATGGTGAAATTAGACGTAGAAAACTATCGTGAGCGTCGTCAAGTGGCTTTGGAGTTACTGGCAGACCGCATGGCGGATAAAGCACTGTGCTTAAATCAGCGTGTGACATTTGAACCTATGCAGTCGTACGAAAGAAAAATTATTCATAATCAATTGGCAAACCGCTTTGATATTGAAACATATTCAGAAGGAACGGAGCCTAATCGTTATTTAGTAATTGAACCTGTAAAGAACGATTAAACTTCGCTAAAAACATACAGACATAACTAAAGTCATTTTATCGTCATGATAAAATGACTTTTTTATGTTGTTGAAAAACAAGATGGTCAAGGGAATCTTTGTGAATGTTGTGGTGCTTCAGATGAGGGTAATTTCCGTTCCAGGCTACTCGCTTTGTCGCTGACGCTTCGCTTTCGCGCAGAGCAGAGCTTCCTGTGGGCGAGCGTCGAGCCGCTTCCTCCGCTAAAGGAACGAAGGCTAAGTGCGTCACGTCCTGTGACAATGCCTTCGTGACCAACATCGTGTTGGCCTCAAGGTCCCGCCTGGCATCACGTCCTGTGATAACGCCTTCGTGACCAATATCGGACGCTCCCAGGAAAGCGCTCAGTCGGAATGGAAACCAACCACTCGTTTTGCCGAAGAGCCATACTTTATTCATTGACACCTTAATTACATTGGCAAAATAGTTTTTCTATGATCTAGAAAGAATGTTCAAGCATTTGCAATTCTTGTCGAAATACGTGCTATAATGTAGAGCTTTCTTATTATCCACAATTGGAAATTATCCTTACTTTAGATTTTGCAGAAAATATGTTAGTCTAAGGTGTTAGTAAGTGTTGGTCGGTTTTATTTATCCACATGTGGATAACGTTAAGGAGGTCATTAAATGGAGTTCGATACAATTGCTGCGATATCCACACCTATGGGTGAAGGAGCTATTGCTATTGTTCGTTTAAGTGGGGACGAAGCAGTAGCGATTGCAGATAAAATATTCAGATCGCCTGGTGGTAAAAGTTTAACAACGAAGGCTTCACATACAATTCATTATGGACATTTGGTCGATCCAAAAACAAATGAGGTTGTAGAGGAAGTAATGCTGTCATTAATGCGCGGACCTAAAACATTCACTCGTGAGGATGTAATAGAAATTAACTGTCACGGGGGACTAGTTTCGGTAAACCGTGTATTAAAGCTAGCATTAACAAATGGAGCAAGACTCGCAGAGCCAGGTGAATTTACAAAACGCGCATTCTTAAATGGACGTATCGATTTATCACAGGCTGAAGCAGTTATGGATTTAATAAGAGCAAAAACTGATAGAGCGATGAATGTAGCATTGGGACAAATGGATGGCAAATTATCACGTTTAATTGGTGACTTACGCCAAGCATTACTAGAGACATTAGCGCAAGTAGAGGTTAATATAGATTATCCGGAGTATGATGATGTAGAAGAGATGACGGTACCAGTATTAGTAGAAAAATGTACATGGGTACGAAATGAAATTATTAAACTTTTGCAAACATCATCTCAGGGGAAAATATTACGAGAGGGTCTATCAACTGTTATTTTAGGTCGCCCAAATGTCGGGAAATCTTCTCTTTTAAATAGTTTAGTACAGGAGAATAAGGCCATTGTGACAGATATTGCAGGTACAACTCGTGATATTATAGAAGAGTACGTGAATGTACGTGGTGTTCCGCTTCGTTTAGTCGATACAGCTGGTATTCGAGAGACAGAGGATATCGTCGAACGAATTGGTGTTGAACGTTCGCGTGAGGCTTTGCGTGGCGCAGATTTAATTTTATTTGTTTTAAACTACGCAGAAGAATTGACTGCTGAGGATGAGCGTCTATTCGAAACAATTGAGGCGATGGATTACATCGTTATTATTAATAAAACAGATCTACCGCAAAAAATTGATTTAGCACGTGTCAAAGAGCTAGCGGGTAACCATCGCATTGTGACAACATCTCTTTTACAAGAAGAGGGGATCACAGAGCTAGAGGAAGCGATTGCTGCGTTATTCTTTGAAGGACAAATTGAAGCGGGCGATTTAACATATGTTTCAAATGCAAGACATATTGCATTACTTCATCAAGCACAAGCAACGGTCGAGGATGCATTAGCTGGAGCACAAGCTGGTGTACCTGTTGATATGGTGCAAATAGATGTCACTAGAACTTGGGAAATACTTGGTGAAATTATCGGCGACACAGTACAAGAAAGCCTAATCAATCAGTTATTTTCACAGTTCTGCTTAGGAAAATAATTTTACTAAAGAAAGGAAGATACGAGCTATGCCAACAAATTATGAGGCAGGCACGTTTGATGTTATCGTAATTGGCGCAGGTCACGCAGGATCTGAAGCTGCACATGCTGCTGCCAAAATGGGTGCTAACACACTGATGTTAACAATCAATTTAGATATGATTGCATTTATGCCATGCAATCCTTCCATTGGTGGTCCTGCCAAAGGAATCGTAGTACGAGAACTGGACGCATTAGGTGGCGTCATGGGGAAAGTTATTGATAAAACGCATATTCAAATGCGTATGTTAAATACAGGGAAAGGTCCTGCTGTGCGTGCATTACGTGCACAAGCGGACAAAGTTTTATACCAACAAGAAATGAAACGCATCTTGGAGGAAACTGAAAACTTGACAATTCAGCAAGGAATGGTTGAAGAGCTAATAATTGAAGACGGGGAAGTAAAAGGTGTTATTACACAAATTGGTGCTATATACCGCGCTAAAACAGTTGTTATCACAACAGGTACATTCCTTCGTGGTGAAATCATTATTGGTGACGTAAAGTATTCAAGTGGGCCTAATAACCAACAACCGTCAATTCGTTTAGCTGATAACTTAAAAGAGCTTGGTTTTGACCTTGTGCGTTTTAAAACAGGTACTCCACCACGAGTGAATAATCGTACAATTGATTATGATAAAACAGAGATTCAACCAGGAGATGATGTTCCACGTGCATTCAGCTTTGAAACAACTGAATTCATTATGGATCAGCTACCTTGCTGGTTAACTTATACAAGCCTAGAAACGCATGAAATTATTGAGGCAAACCTACATCTTTCACCGATGTACTCAGGGATGATTAAAGGTACGGGTCCACGTTATTGCCCTTCTATTGAAGACAAGGTTGTGCGATTTAACGATAAACCGCGCCACCAAATTTTCTTAGAGCCAGAAGGTCGCAATACACGTGAAGTATATGTACAAGGTTTATCAACTAGCTTACCAGAGCATGTACAAACACGTTTACTAAAATCAATTCCTGGTTTAGAAAAAGCAGAAATGATGCGTGCTGGCTATGCAATTGAGTACGATGCAATCGTGCCAACACAATTGTGGCCAACTTTAGAAACAAAACGTATTAAAGGTTTATATACAGCTGGTCAAATCAACGGAACTTCTGGTTACGAGGAAGCGGCTGCTCAAGGCTTAATGGCTGGGATAAATGCTGCTGCTAATGTGCTTGGTAAACAAGAATTAATCTTAAGTCGTTCAGATGCTTATATTGGCGTATTAATTGATGATCTAGTAACAAAGGGAACAAATGAACCGTATCGCTTACTAACATCTCGTGCAGAATATCGTTTACTACTTCGTCATGATAACGCTGATTTACGTTTGGTAGAGCTAGGTTATAATGTGGGAATGATTTCTGAAGGAAGATATGCAACATTCAATGAGAAAAAAGAGCTGATTGAAAACGAAATTGCACGTCTCCGTGAAGTTATTATTAAACCAAATGAAGCAACACAAGCTGCTATTCGCTCTGTAGGTGGTAGTGAGCTAAAAGATGGTATCCGTGGAGCGGATTTATTAAAACGTACAGAAATGCATTATGAATTAGTTTCTTCGTTAATTCCAGCAGACATAGAGTTTTCGGATGAAGTGAAGGAACAAATTGAAATTCAGCTTAAATATGAAGGTTATATTGAAAAAGCATTGCAACAAGTTGAAAGGCTTCATAAAATGGAGAATAAAAAAATCCCAGAAAATATTGATTATGACGCTATTTCAGGTTTAGCAACAGAAGCTCGACAAAAATTAAAACAAGTTACACCACTTTCCATTGCCCAAGCATCGCGAATCTCTGGTGTAAATCCAGCAGATATTTCAATATTACTCGTTTATATTGAGCAAGGTAAAATCGCACGTGTCAGCGGTGAATAATAAAGATTCGTAAAGTGAATAAGGGGCGGGCATACCATTGTGCCCGCTTCCTATTTTTAAGGCTTTCCTATTTTACATAGTTGATTTGGAAATGTGAGTAGTTACATACTTACAAGTCAATAATAGAGATAGTAAAGCTATATAGATAAAGGAGACTTTACATGAATGAACAACAATTTTTTGAGGCGCTAAAGGAGAAGGGCATCGAACTTTCTGAAAAACAGATGGCTCAATTCAAAAAATACTTTGAGTTACTTGTTGAGTGGAATGAAAAGATGAACTTAACTGCTATTACCGATTTAGATGGTGTTTATTTAAAACACTTTTATGATTCGATTAGTGCTTCTTTCTATTTTGATTTTTCCAAAGTAATAACAGTTTGTGATGTTGGAGCAGGAGCTGGTTTCCCAAGTATTCCAATTAAAATCTGCTTCCCGCATTTACACGTAACAATTGTTGATTCTTTAAATAAAAGAATTACATTTTTAAATCATTTAAGTGATGAGTTGCAATTAGAGAACATGCATTTTGTACATGCGCGAGCAGAGGAATTTGCTCAAAATGCGAAATATCGTGAGCAGTTTGACGTTGTAACAGCCCGTGCAGTAGCCCGTTTATCGGTTTTATCAGAGTTATGCGTACCATTAGCAAAACAAGGTGGCTATTTTGTTGCTTTAAAAGCAGCAGCAGGCGCAGAAGAATTAAAAGATGCAGAAAAGGCATTAGTTACATTAGGGGTTACACTAAAAGAAGAATTTTCTTTCCAGCTACCTGTTGAAGAAAGTGACCGTGTTTTATATATCTTTGATAAAATAAAAGGAACACCAAAAAAATATCCGCGTAAACCAGGTGTACCAAATAAATCACCGATTCAATAATTAGTGTTTCATGTGAAACTTCTCAAAGTAGAAAATAATTTTTCTATTTTGAGCATACATACTAGTTATGGATGGTTCACGCAAATGACATCTATGAACTATATACATTTTAGGAAATATAATAAATAATAATAGAATGACACAGAGCAAGATAGTTACTTAAAGGTGGTGCCACTTGGATGAAAAGTCCTTTTTCACGTTTTTTTGGAGGCGGAA
>Ga0213824_1000975_pt1 | contig 18601 bp, 15 predicted proteins | sample MC6MC0906MG_FD_179892 | JGI IMG/M metagenome (GOLD analysis project Ga0213824, IMG submission 179892) | Enriched soil aggregate microbial communities from Iowa State University, Ames, United States - MC6-MC0906-MG | ecosystem: Environmental > Terrestrial > Soil > Unclassified | place: USA: Iowa...
TAAGGACAGTTAAGGGAGCGTCACCAGCAGTTATCAGGCAAAAGCTTTGACTCCAGAAATATTCGTTCCACAGTTTTTGACGAATTTCCGGAAATTCTTTCTTAATCAGTCGGCTGCTGGCACTTTTATAAGCATTGATGAACTTGCTGATTTCAGTTTTGGGATGGGCACGAAATAAAATATGGATATGGTCTGCATCATGATTCCATTCCATAAGTGTTATATGGTAGTTCGGTGCGATGTACTCAAAAATCTCCTTCGCACGAGATGATATAAGGTTATCAAAAACCCTACGCCTATATTTTACTACTAATATCAAATGATAATGCAGTAGAAATACCGAATGAGCATTATTATCTAAAACCATAGTATCACCAGCCTTTCATTCTATTCGACTGATTATATTATACCACAAAAACATATTTATATCAAGGAATTATAGCGATTCATCCCACCACCTTAGAGGTGGGGGAATTCTCGCTAATATATGTTAAAAGAGAATGCTGTGATGTGCCCTCTGCAAATTTCAATTGCATCTTTTCACAATTATTTATAGTAGTAACTATGAGTTGTAAGACAGCATCCAGCTCTTTTTGTGAATGATTTTCCATGTATTTCTCCTTTTAAAATCCGATAAACCATTGGCATATCTGTATCCTATCTTGCCAGCCAGCACGAGTATGGCGGCTCCCCTTTTTATTATAACAGATATATTTTATTCGTCTAACACCTTTCACTTGTCTTTCGCAAGTTTTACTATTTTGCTGTTAGTCATAAGGATTAGAAGTGTCAAAAACAGCAAGAGTCCTATAAATACTTTACCGATATAAGACAACATCGCCGTTGTCAATGCTGTAATTTCAAACAACTGCGGCAGTATCCACAGCGCACCAAACGCCCCAAGCACCATCGTTACGCAAATAAATACACGCAACTTTGTAAATGGCATACAACTTTTAATAACCGACATCATTGATATCAAAATTAAAAGCATGTACATAATTGTCTGCCTTTGCTGTGTTTCAAATGGTAAGGTAAGGCTGATAAATATGACCCCAGCTGTTATTGTCAGCGCAAATGGTGCTGCATTTGCCAATGCTGTCCTTAAGAAAGATCTGCTGGCTTTCTTTGTATTCGATTCAAAAATTGTCAGAAACGATGGATATGCTTCGATAAAGGCGTCAATCAACGTTATTTGAATTGGAATAAATGGAAACGGCATATTAAATAACAGAAAGAACAGGGACAGCAGCAAAGAATAGATCGTTTTAATAAAGAATACCCCTGCTGTTCTGGTCACATTATTAATTACTTTTCTGCCTTCCAACACCACCTGCGGCAGATTTGCAAAATCTGAGTCCAACAAAACGATCTGTGAAATCTGGCGGCTGGCATCGCTGCCTTCGGCTATCGCGATGGAACAATCTGCTTCCCGGAGTGCCAAAAGATCATTCACCCCATCGCCAGTCATTGCCACCTGATGTCCTGCCCGCTTCATTGCCATTACAAGTAACTGCTTTTGTTTTGGTGTCACCCGGGCAAATACGGCATATTTCATACATATGCTGTCATAATCCGTATCCTCTCCAAAGGAGGATAAGTCGACTGCGTTTTCCCATTCCTTTAATCCCGCTTTCTGCGCGATTTTAGACACAGTTTTGACATGATCGCCAGAAATAATTTTTACGTCCACACCTTCTTTGCGAAAATACTCCAGTGTTTTTTCAGTACCTTTTCGAATGCTATCTTCTAAAATAACGGCACACATCGGTTTAATCTCATCCGGCAGTTCTCTTTCATTATCCCATTCACCATCGTAAAAACCTATTACAACAGCACGGTATCCCTTTTCGATCTGGTGTACCACAGCCGAAGGCAAAACGTTCATAATCCGCTCCGCCGCACCGATGAACACGGTTCCGGCAGAGTTAAAGCTGACCGCGCCCCACTTCCGAAGGGAGGAAAAAGGAATCTTATAGGCCTGCTGGTATACGGAATTTGTTCCAAAATACTCTTGGAGAGCCTGAAAGGTTGCGTTATTATCATCGCACGCAGCAAGATAAGACTGAATCAGCGGCGACAGTTTTTTAATCGGGGAATCCGATAGAGGCAGCACTTCTTTAACTTTCATCTTACCATCTGTAATGGTTCCCGTTTTATCAAGGCACAAAACATCCACATGCGCCAGCGTCTCCAGGGAATAGATATTCTGAACCAGAATCTTCATATTTGCCAGGCGGATCACGCCGGTAGCAAGGGAAACGGCAATCAGGAGTACCAATCCTTTGGGCAGCATCCCCAGTAATGCAGCCGAAGAAGATACGATCGCTTCTAAAACCAACACATGCCTGAGCGTTATTGCTTCAAGGAATAACAGAATCCCCAACGGTACAATGAGAAAGCTTGTAAAGCGGGTCACCTGTTTCATGGAGCCAAGCAATTCAGACGATACCCTCTTTGTCTTTTTTGTTTCCTCCATGAGCTTCACAGCATAATTCTCACTGCCTATGTGCGTTGTTTTTGCATAACATTTCCCTGAAACGACAAAGCTTCCGGAATAAAGCTCACTGCCCTCTGTCTTTAAAATGGCATCACTCTCGCCGGTTAACAGCGATTCATTAACTTCTGCCATACCGTCAAGCACGATCCCGTCATTGCAAATTTGATGTCCGCTTTCCAGTACCATCACATCATCTATTACGACGTCCCCGGTTTCAACGACAATTTCTCTGCCATCTCTTACCAATTTTGCCTTTGGCCGGTTTAAGATCGACAGCTCGTCTATGAGCTTTTTGGCCTTTAGTTCCTGTGCAATTCCGATCGCAATATTGACGATGATGATCACAATAAAAATCATATTAGAATAAGCGCCGACAGCAAAAAGCAAAGCTGCAATGATAAAATTGAGCAAATTAAATAATGTAAAAATATTTTCTTTCAATATCTGCGCTTTGGTCTTTGTAATGGAACCTGGTATGTTTCCCAAATCTCCGCATTCTTTTCGGTCCATTACTTCCTGCGTAGATAGACCTTGGATTGATTCTTCCATGTTATTCCTCCATTTATAACCAGACTTATTTTCCGATTACTTAACCATATTATCTCAACATAAAGTCCAGTTAAATTGAAGTTAAACTCTTCATAAACTATAAAAATGGTTTTGTTCATTTGACAAAACCACTTTTCTGTGCAATATAATAAAGTGGCAATTATTTTTATATTGTTTATGCAGGGTTTAAGTCTAACCAAAAAAATTATGTTATACTTTAGAATATTGTTTACAGGGTGGTGTTTTATATGATAATAAAAACAATATTTAATAAAAAAATAACAATAAAAAAACGACTTGTTATTTCCAATATTTTGATGATCATCGTACCGGTAATAATCACTTCATTTATTGGGATTATTTGCGCGGGCATTCTCTGGTTTGTCGTCACATCTGGCGCGGGACTGGGTTTTAATGACAGCGAAGACTTTTATAAGGCCAGTCGGGGCATTTCCATGATTGTCGAAAAATCACTGAAGAAAGATAAACATGAAAACCTTGTGAAAGATTTGTCTTGGATCAGCGGAATACTTGACGAAAACGCCATGGCGTTATCTGTGGATTCTTCCGGTAAAACGCTCTATCAGTACGGGCGAGCAACCGAAGCTGATGGAATTCTAATGGAAGCTGAAGCCATCTTGGGAGGCAAAGGCTTCGTTTCCAACGGGACACGTGAGCTATATGTTCAGCAAGTTGAAAATAATGGTGCCGTTTACCGCATCGCAATCTTTGCCAGCCCTTCGGAGCTATCCCACCGGACCCTAAAAGTTGTTCTTGTAATATTGGCGTTCATTCTTATGTTTGCCATACTCATCTCCATCCTGATTACAAACCGATTTCTCACTAAATTTGTATTCCAGAAAATCGAACATCCGCTGGACATTCTCTCTGACGGCGTAAGGCAGATCAGCGACGGAAATTTAGAGCACCGCATTGTATATGAATGTCAAGATGAGTTCGCGCCTATCTGTGCCGATTTTAATGAAATGGCCGCCCGGCTCAAAGCTTCCGTGGAGCTGACTAAGCAGCATGAGCAAAGCCGCAAGGAACTGTTAGCCGGTATTTCCCATGACCTGCGCAGTCCGTTAACTTCCATACGCGCTTATGTGGAAGGGCTTTTGGATGGCATTGCCAAAACACCGGAAACCCAAAAAGGATATTTAGAAATCATCAAAAACAAAGCTGAAGACATCGATCGTATGTTATCCAAGATTTTCCTGTTCTCCAAGATGGAGCTGGGTGAATATCCAGATAACCCGGAGCTCCTACGGCTTGACGATGAAGTTCGGCAGTTCATACGTGCATTAGGTACGGAGTACGAGGAAAAGGGACTTATTTTGTCCGCCAATGCTCTCGTGCCGGCAACGGTGTTGGCTGATCCGGATCAGCTTCGGCGTGTGCTGACCAACATTATGGAGAACAGTGCTAAGTATAAAACAAAGTTTACTGGTACTCTGACCATCTCCCTGCGGGAGGATAAAGGCGGATACCGCCTTTCCCTTTGTGACGATGGTCCCGGTGTCCCGAAAGAGGCACTGTCCCACCTGTTCGAAGTGTTTTATCGCAGCGATCCTTCCCGGCAGAATCCTCATCGCGGCAGCGGTCTTGGTCTTGCTATCGCCGCCAATGCGATACTGCGTATGAAAGGAACGATTGAAGCAAAAACCGGCAAAAATGGTGGTCTGGAAATTGTGATTTGGCTGCCAAAAGCGGAGGAATAACATGGAAAGAATACTGATTATAGAAGATGATACAGATATCGCAGCGATTGAACGAGATTATCTTGAGATCCATAACTTTAAGGTAGAAATTGCGACGAATGGGAACACCGGTTTGGAAAAAGCATTACAGGGCTGCTACGATCTAATCCTGCTTGATCTAATGCTTCCCGGTATTGACGGCTTTACCATCTGCCGAAAACTCCGGGAGACACTGGACATTCCTATCCTGATGGTCACGGCCCGATGGGAAGATATTGATAAGATACGCGGACTGGGACTTGGCGCGGATGATTACATTGAAAAGCCTTTTTCTCCCAGTGTGCTGGTAGCACGGGTTAAGGCAAACTTAGCACAATATGCCAGATTAAAGAAAACGGATAAGACCGAGCCGATACAGATTACAATTGGCAGTATCCGCATTAGCACTGATACCCGCAGGGTCTATGTAAATGACATTGAAATCGAGCTGAAAAACAAGGAATATGAGCTCTTGCTGTTTATGGCGCTCAACGCAGATGTGGTCTTTAGCCGGGAAACACTTTACGAGCGTATCTGGGGTATGGAGGCCATAGGCGATAATGCCACTGTCGCGGTCCACATCAACCGGCTGAGGGACAAAATAGAGGAAGATCCGGGCAACCCCCGGTATATCCAGACGGTACGGGGTGCTGGTTATCGGCTTATGGCGTAAAATTCACAAACAGGCACCTCTGGCATATTTTCGTGCCAAGGGCAGCCTATTTGTGAAATCTGCTATTATGTTTAAGCGAATCCTCCCATCAGCTCCCGCAGCTGCTCCAGCAATGCGCCGCTGCCGGCTACGTTGATATTGCCGACCTGCATGCAGATTCGTTCCAAACACTCTAACTCCTTTAATTTATACAGCGTTTTATTCTCATCCATGAGCTTTGCCGTATTTAAAAGTGACCGAGTGGAAGCCACTTCCTCTCTCCTGGTGATAACATTGGCCTGAGCTTTCCGTTCGGCGATCAGTACGGTATTCATAATCTCCCGGATCTCTCCCGGTAAGATAATATCCTTAATACCTACGGTCATAAATTCAATGCAGTAGTCATCCTGCACTTCTTTCAGCTGTGTGCAGATAAAACCAGAGATTTCTTCTTTCTGCTCCAGTATCTCATCCAACCGATATTTGCCGATGTATTCTCTAACCACCAACTGCACGCAGGCATATATCTGAGCTTCTTGATTCTTAATGGTCTCAAGCATTCTTTTCACCTGAGTGACCCGGTAAGTGCATAAAAGATTGACTCTGATACCGATTCGGTCGGCTGTCAGGATTTCCTGGCCGTTGATCTCTATGGATCTCGCTCTTAAATCAATCACCTGACATACTACGTCTTTGGCATAAGTCCAATAAAAGTAGGTACCGGCCGCCAATTCGCCCACCATTAGGTTGTCAAAATACAAAACACCGGTTTCACCCGTTTTAATCTCAATTTTCTTATAATATTTTAGCGGAATATGAGCCAGATAGGACTTGGTGATCTCCGCCTTCATTTTCGGCTCTCTCATATCCAACAGTTCATAATCATATCGATTCCAATTGTTCCAATACAGATATACCGGTTCAGTCAGCACCTGCTGTACCACACCATTTAATCGCAGAATGCCGATGTGTCCCTCGGGTATCTTAATTTGTAAAACTTTATCAGCAAATGTTTGATCCTGCAATAATACCTCTGCAGGCAATGTGCCAAAACCGACGGAACCTTCCATTTTTTCTATTACAACTTGATAACCGAGCATTCCTGGATACCAGTATTTTCCGCAGTATAAGGTTTTGATAAAAATACCATCCTTTATTAAAAAACCACATTGGTTCTGATTAATTATATATTTCATAGCTTTCACCTCTTATTTATGATTCACGCTTGTTATAGATGTCGTTTGAGAATGTAAGCCTGATATCTGCCGCAGAGATGCTGCGGACCGATCGGCTTCAGCCTGGTTTCTGATCTGGTACCCGGCCGCCCGGAAAGCAATCTTTTGACTTTCCTTCTGGACGGGCATGAGACCGAAAACTGTACTGCCGCGAATGATCAGTGCGAGGCTGCTCCTCTGTTGCCATAACTGCATGACGGGACCGATACCGACGTCCCCGGGTTACCGGAGCTAGTCGGTTATCTAATTCCGCTAGCAGACTGGCAGGCAGATACCATGTTTACATTTCATAAAGTGGGACACTTAACAGGTGTCTTTTTGATTTCTCTACCATTGAGATACGGTTCCATAACCGGCAGGATTTGAACCTGCAACAAATCAATTTGGGCGATTTTGTGGATTTATCTTCCACCTCGCATTTATATAATTCCTGCGGCATACCGAACTGTATTACAGCCGGCACCATCCAGCTCTGTACGCTGGTATATAGCAGGCAATTACCCTTTTACCACTGCGACGGTCTTTAGCTGAGATACAATCTCTACCAAATCAGTCTGATTTTCCATCACAGTCTGTATATCTTTGTAAGCAAATCGGCTTTCTTCTGCCACATCTGCCTTTTTTGTTTTACCCAGGACAATCCCCTGTTCTTTCAGATCATTTAAGACCTCTTCACAGCTAAACGCGGCCATTGCACCCTTACGGGAATAAGCCCGGCCTGCACCGTGGGAAGATGTGCAAAAGCTCTCTTCATTTCCCTTTCCTTTGACTACATAGCTATATGATCCCATTGCACCAGGAATTACTGCTAGTTCCCCATTGCGGACTCTGGTGGCACCTTTGCGGTGTACCCAGACATTTTTATCATAATGATTTTCCAAAGCTGCATAGTTATGATGACAGTTAATCTCCTGACCAAACAAGACCTCCTGGTTTAAGTATTTCCGAATCTTCAAGGCAACAATTTCCTTTACATTTTCCATCATCCGGGCCCGGTTTTCAAAGGCATAGTCCATAGCCAGATTCATCCAGGTAATGTATTCCTGTCCTTCGTTTGATTCAACCGGCAGAAACGCCAGCCGATATTCATCGGGCACCTGTGAATACCACTCCGTATTCAAGGCTCTGGCTTTCTTATGGTATACATCGCAGATGCTCTTGCCAAAATGGCGGCTGCCGGAATGTAACATAATTCCTAAATAACCATCCTGATCTTCCTGCAGTTCAATAAAATGATTTCCGCCGCCCAGGGTGCCTACCTGGTAATAAGCAGAATCAATCAAAGGAAACAGCTCCGGATTGCTTTGGTATTGTTCAGCACGAGTAAGAGCTTGATCCAGTACCTGGGATAGCTGTTTTTCTTTATGGGATTTAAAACCCACCGGAACATTTCGCATAATATCTGCAATGATCGTCTGTACCAACGTACCGTTACCAGTCATTACTTCTTTAAGTTCGGCAGCCTTAATATCGGTAGAGACAAAGTTCATTCCGCATCCGATATCCACGCCAACCGCGTTGGGAATAATGACGCCTTTGGTAGCAATCACACCACCGATGGGCATTCCCTTGCCGGTATGCGTATCTGGCATCAGGCATACCCACTTATGTATAAAAGGCAGATCGGCCAGGTGGTACGCCTGCTCCAAACAGCTTTCCTCAATCTGATCTATATTTTCCAGCCAGACCTTGATCGGCTTTCTTGTTTTTTCATTATAAATAACAAACATTTTTTTATTCCTCCGTTTCCATTTTTTACCATGGCTATATCATAGCACCGTATTTTCTATTTATCATTTAAAAAAAGTTGCGAACTTAACCATTGTCCTTATATAATAGACTCAACGAATACATTTCAATGAGCAGGAGCACAAAACCATGGCGGAATTCAACGAGCTGATCAAACATTTTAATAAAGTACGCACTTATGTCCGGGATTTCTATGTCTATGGTTTCAAATCTCGGATGGATTATCCGGAATCTGGCCGGCGCACTTACGACAATGAGCGGCGACGGATTGAAAGCTGGTTTGCTGATTATATTCAGTACGACTATGATTCCAGCCATAAAAAATCGGTTGCCATCACTATGGACAGTAACAGAATCGACAGTAATCCTTTATTTAATGTATGGAAAACCAAAAGCTTTACAAATAATGATATTATGCTGCACTTTTTTCTGCTGGATCTGATGCAGGACGGGGAATCCCGCAATGTGGATACCATAAACGATGAATTGATAGAACGTTATCAGGTTCTGTTTGAAGTACAGACGGTTCGGAATAAACTGATGGAATATGAACAGAACGGGCTGTTTATGGTAAAAAAAGAAGGCCGGCAGCACGTGTATACGGCTTACACGAATTGGCTGACCAGCCATCCGGATCTATATACTGGACTGAAAGAAGCAGCTTCTTATTTTCAGACCGCCGCCCCCTTTGGTTTTATTGGAAGCACCATCCTGGATTCACTCCGATGCCAGAATGATCATTTTCGGTTTCGCCACGATTATCTGGCACATACCCTGGAGGATGAGGTTCTGCTGCCACTGCTTACAGCCATTAAGGAAAAACAACAAATATCAATTCAGATTAAGCATATCAGAAGTGGGCATATAAATGAGTTTGAGTGTGTTCCGCTAAAAATCCGGGTCAGTACCCAGACCGGCCGCCGTTACATATGTGTCCGCAGGCTGGCAGACAGGCGTCTGTCGACTTACCGGCTGGACAGTGTTCAAAATGTTTCACCGCTTAAATCCGAATCGGATTATGATCGATATTCAGCCGGCTATGAGAAGAACAACCGCTATACCTGGGGTGTTTCCTTTGGCTGCCGCCGGGAGCCAGAACAAGTTTGCATGCAGATAAGCCTGGATGAAATGACTGAAGGCTACTTGATTAACAGACTTAATCGGGAAGGCCGGCATGGACAGCTGAATCGAATCCAGCCAGATATCTACGAATATACGATTGAGTGTTGGGACAGTGCTGAGATGATTCCCTGGATTAGAACTTTTACCGGACGCATTCTTAACTTCACCTGTTCAAATAAGCAGGTAGAACTACGTTTCTGGCATGATATGAAGCGAATGCAAAAGATGTATGCTGAGGATACCAGCGAAACCATGTCTTTAGGAGGATAGTAACATGGAACTCTTTTCAGAAATATATAATTGTTATTATCAGGTTGTTGCCAGAATACTGGAGGAAGCCTCCCAGGCAACGATAAGTCCGGCCGAAATGGCTAGAATTGCCGAGAAATATGGTTACGACGAAAGTGCGCTTACCATCATTCCTCATCTGCTTGATGGCGACTGGGCTTTGCTTACACCGGACGAAGGTGGTAAGAATTTTGCTTCCCGATTGTCGCAGCCCGTTCGCGTTCCATTTACCTCGCTTCAAAAATCCTGGCTGAAGACGCTGCTTGAAGACGAACGGATCGGCCTATTTTTCACTGACGAACAGTTGGAACTGCTACGGCAGCTATTGGCAGATACCGCCCCACTGTATGATCCGTCCGCTTTTCAATACTTTGATCACTATCAGGATCGGGATGTAATTAACTCCTCTTTTCGGAAGCACTTTCAGCTGATTCTGAAGGCTATAGAACAGCACCAGACACTTAAACTCTCCTATTACTCAGTTAAAGGACGACTGATGGAGTTTACCTATCTGCCCTGCAGGATTGAATATTCCGCCAAAGACGGCAAGTTCCGGCTCTATGCCCTTTATCGCCGACGAAATGGCTGGCGCATGGATATTTTACATATTGGGCGAATATTAAAGATAGAAGAAACGGGATATTATATCGAAGAGCCGATTGATATGGACCAATTTACAGAAGATTCCCTCTGTCAGGAACCGATTGTTATAGAAATTTCAGATGATCGAAATGCTTTGGAAAGAACCATGCTTCATTTTTCCTGTTACCAGAAAAAGGTCGAAAGAATAGATGAAACAGGTAAGTATCGCTGTTCCATCTATTATGATAAAACCAGGGAAACCGAGCTATTAATCCAGGTGCTGGCCTTTGGCCCAGTGGTACGGGTACTGGGACCGGATTCGTTTCTGAATCAGGTCAGGGAGCGGGTCAGCCGGCAGCAAAAACTCACAATTTCTTTCTAATGTTTTTCATGATAAACCCGCTTTCAGGCAAAGTTGGAATTCTTGAAAGGCTGTAGGTTAAGTCTTGTTCCGGAACTTCAAAGTCAACTTTATTTACAAGAAAATTTATACTTGCTTTCATCATTTCAATTGTAATACCTTCACCAGGACAGCGATGCCCTTTTCCTGGATCGCCACCGCCTTGAGGAATAAAACTAAATGTCCTGTCTTTTTGTTCTTCAAAGCGCCCTGGCCGAAACTCATCAGGATCACTCCATATTTGGGAATCATGATTCATCCCATAAACATCAAGCAATACCAGTACTCCTTTTTTAAATTCGTACTGATTCCAGACAAAGTCCTTGTGTACCCTGGCTCCTAAAAATGGGGTAAACGGATAGTATCTGCGAACTTCCTGCACAAACATTTCAAAATAATTGTTATCGCCATGCATCAATTCTTCATGGCACTCAGGATGTTCATACATTGCTAAAGCTGTAAAAGTAATGTATGTTGAAATAGCAACAATAGGTCTTATTACGTTAATAAGTTCTTTTGCAGCCATTGGTAACTCCATTTGGCTGCCATCAGGCTCTCTGTGAAAAGCCATTAAATGAAGTGCGGAATCTTTTTTTACTATGAGCTTATCTTGTCTCACATCGTCTATAATTCCTCCTATCCATTCCTCGGTCCTATTACGTGCCGCCTTTCCTTTCCAGTATCTGGGTCCAACGCCACCCAGTCCGTCAACCATAGCGCAAAAGTCATCTGCCCTGCTTTCGACATCAGATTCCGCCAATGGAACTCCGGTCCAGAAACATGCTATCTTGCATATAACATTTTTAGCTTCGTGAAATAGTACAACTTCTTCCATATTAGCCCATTTATTAACGGAAGCTTCCATTTCTTTCTCAAAAAGCTCCGCAAGTTCTTTTTGATGAACCTCAGTCATTAACGACATAAATAATCGCTTTCGCTGAATATGTGCCTGATTATCCATCCCCTGAATGGCATTAACTCCAAACAGTGTTTTTTGTATTCTCTTTGGCATTGCACCTTTTCGTTGAAATAGCTCTTCATTATAAAAAATTTTACATGCTTCTTCTCCACTAATGCAAATTGCTTTTTCTCCCATGATATGGGTTTCGAAAATATTGCATTTATAAAGATCCATTCTGTTTTTAATGAATAAATACCCTTCTTCCAATAATTTAAGAGTGTGATCTAAGCCTTTATCCTGCACAATTCTCTCTTTAACTTCCATTTCTTCTCTACCTTCAATTTCTATTATAATTTTATTTTACTGTAAATACTTTTGGGTTTATTATCGCTATATTATCGATAAATATTCATAGAAAACAGACCTTAATCCACTGTTTCTTTGCAATGAAAGCAAATGGTTTCTGAGTCAATGATATTTAAAAGGCAGCTACTATTTAACAACAAAAGGTTGTCAAATGGTAGCCGCCCACTATAGGCTTCCTGCTATTTCGTACCTGTTATTTCACATTCTCTCGGAGAAAGGACTCCAATTATATCTTTCTCATCATACCAACAGACTTTGGAGCCGAATACTCAAACCCAAATTTTTTATATAGTTCATCTGCCGGAATATCAGCAATCAGGCTAACATAAGAATTTTTCGGAATGTTATTCTTCAGGTATGTATCTATTTCTGACATAATCCGTTTACCTAGTCCATTTCCTTGATATGAGGGGGCAACGGCAATGTCCACGATATGATAAAAGCAGCCTTTATCCCCTATAATTCTTCCCATACCAATTAGTTTTTCAGAATCCCTTAAAGTAACAATAAAGATGGAGTTTTTCAATCCAACTTCTGATCCCACTTCATCTTTTGGACTCAATCCGGAAATTATTCGTAAATTATTATATTCCTGTGCATCTGGAATTTCGTATGAAACAGCTATATCCATATTCATAGTTCCTTTCCCTGATTTTTATATTGAAAATCAACTATCTATTCTAATCTCAAATATATCCGCTATTAAGTGGCAGGTAATTATACTACTTTTCTGCTCTCCCTTTAAGTCTTAAATTAATAAAATAAAGAATCCCCGCCAAAAATGGGAATATAGCCATCCATGCAAACATCATTTCATATCCTGCAAAAGTGGATATGATTCCTGCCAAAACTGCACCGGCCCCGATTCCGCCATCAAAACCCGTAAAAAATGTGGCATTTGCGGCACCGGTTCTTTCCTTAGGGACTTTAATAATTGCCATTGTCTGTAAACTGGATTGGGCTGCACCTATGCCAGTACCATAGATCACCGCACAAATCAGAAAAGTAATTAAGCTGTTACTTACTGAAAGCAACAGTAATGCGATCGGTATTAGAAGTACCCCCGACCAGACACCTACGCCAAATCCCCTGCGATCAACCAGCTTTCCAAAGAATGGACGAGTAATTAGCATACTGATAGCATATACAGTAAAAAAGGCTCCTGTACCTGAAATGGATTTTTGTACTCCATACAGCGCCAAAAAGGTAATGATCGCCCCCCATGTAATCATAATTAAAAATATAACTACGGAGGGTAAGGCAGCTTCTTTCGCATACAAAGATGGTCTTGGAGTCATCGAACTCTGTACAGCAGGACGGTTATTAAAATTCATGATAAATACCAAAAAAATAGCAATTATTAGAAAAGCAGCTGCCAGTATAATATTTTTCTGCATCCCAAGCGACAAGGAAATCGCCGGAGCAAGAGCCATAGCAATACTGCTCGCAAGGCTAAAATATCCCATACCCTCAGAAAAACGTTCTTTTTGTATGTTATCGGAAGCTGTCGTGCTGCACGCAGTATTAGCGATTCCCCAGGCCATTCCGTGAGCGCATCTGATGACAATGATAATTTCAATCAACGGAAAAAACCTATACGATGTTGTTATTAATAGCATACCGATTAATCCCATAACAAAAATCCATTTTCGTCCGTATTTATCCAATGCAATACCGGCAAAGGGACGAATCAGCAATGTGGCAATTGTCATGATTCCTTGCAGCCATCCCAGAACACTGTCATTCGCTCCAAGTGATTTCAAATAAGGCGGTAATGCCGAAGGAAATAATTGAAATGAAAAAAACATAAAGAAGTTCACCAATGTAATGATCACTAAATTACTTGTCCAAAGCTTTGTTTTATTCATTTTCGTACTCTTTCTCTGATAATAGCATATTCTCAGAAATAATATTATTCAAGACCTTCTGCATGAGAGTCAGGAGTTGTGTAATTTCAGTCTGAGATAGCTCTCTTGTTGATACTTCAATAATTTTCTGAAATATACTCTGTACAAAAGGAGATTTTTCCCGCCCTTTTTCTGTCAGATACAAATGCTCTAACCGGCCATCCTCTTTGTCTTTCTTTCTTATGACATACCCCTTTTCCGTTAGGTTTTTCACTGCTTTTGCGGTAGTAGATTTGCTTATGTGCAAATGCTCACTTAATTCTTTTTGTGACAAGCCTTCTCTCAAAGAAATAACAAGGAAAAAATCATATTGTCCATTTTTTATATCTAAATCATTTAAAGTACTACTAAGCAGAATTTGTATATTGCGATAGATCGCAGCATTTACCTGTCCTACGTTAATGTTATTTTCCATACTAATCACCTCTTTCAATATAGTTGCAAAGGAAACTATCTCTAGTTTAACACAAACTAGTTTCCTTTGCAACTAATTTTTATCACTGAATGCTATCGTTTTACTATGTCGCATTCCATGCCGAAATATAACCAGTCTATATCGGCTGATAGCGGCAGATACACAAAAAAGGTAATCCAACCGTTTGTAAAACGTTTGAAATACCTTTTTCCATATCTTATTCTGCTTTCGGAACCACTGGTATGTCCGTCTCCTGAACAGTAGTCTCCGAACCTCCAACCCCATGTCCGGTCTCAGAATTCTCTTGCGCTTCCGTGGTCTGCGGCTGTGTCTCTATAGGCGTCTGGGATTCGGTTTCCGCCGGAGGCACTGTGGTATTCCGGCTAATGACTGCAGGCTTTCCTTTATAAGTACTATTATGAAGCGGTTCTTCCTTTATCACCGTATCTCCCTTTTTATACACCCGGTAGCTTTTGTAAACGCCACCGATGGTACCCTTATCGACTACTTTTTCTGTTCCATAGGGCAATGCAGGATTTTCCTCATATACAGGCTCCAGCGGCTCCAAATCACGGATTTTCTCGGAACGGATTGACACTTTCACCCCATCCTCCAGGACAGGAAGTCCCACCAGAGATATCTTTAAACTTTTTCCGTCAAGTGCAGCCCGGATCGCCAAGGGTTGATTGCTGGTATTTACAAATTTCAGATCCGGACCAGCGTAGCCATCAAAGCTGACCATAGCATCCTGTCCCTTTTCCACATAAGACGGTGCAAAGCTGTGTGCATTGCGCTCCGTGGTTTTAAAACCGACTTCAATGATAGCATGATACAGGGTGGTAGACACCTGACACACGCCTCCGCCCGGTTCCTCTATCAGGACTCCGTTCCGATATGCACCGGCAGGCTGATATCCTTTTTCCTTTGTACGGTTCCCTGTGGTATTGTTAAAGGAAAACTCTTCTCCTGGCTTAAGAATAAGTCCATTGATGGAATCCACTGCCAGATGGATGTTTTGGTTTCTATTTTTATTATCCGTTGTTGTCGTTGTAAAGGTTCCGATGACCTCGTACTGCTCTTTTGCCTGGGTCTGAGTCCTTTTAGGAGGTGTTACCGTAAAACCAGCCATGATTTCAGCCTGGTAATTCCCTGATTTTACCGCATCCATCAGCTGCTCCACCAACTTTTCCTGATCCAGAGCCCGGCCATTTTGTTCATTTGTATACACGAAAGCTCCGGTTGTCTTATTAAAAGACTCCAGCTCGGAGTTAACTGCGCTTTTATTCCAGCGCTCAGCAAGCGAAGCTGCCTGACTGATAAATGGCTCTCTTAATGCCTCATAATCAATTTCATACTGCTGCGCCTGATCCGGGGGTGTTTCCTCCAATTGCTTTTTAATCGCCTGAAGCTGTGGTTCTATAAGATTGTCCAATAAAACAGAATCCTTCCCGTCACTGACAATCAACTCCCACTGATAACGCTCCATCAGGGTTTCTTCTGCCTCCTTTACCGTAAGCCCGGTTAAGTCTGTCTGTCCAACCCTGGCTGAGGAAAGGATTTTATCCGTAAAGTCTGCGGTTGTTGCCTTTTCTGTCTCTCTGACCGGCTGTAGACTGTTGGAACTGGCCCTGGAATACAGATAGCCTCCGGCCGACAGGGCCGCTATGAAGAGCACGCCAACAGCTATGTTTCTATTTCTTTTTCTTCTTTTTCTTATTTCCCTATACTTACCCATTGATTCTATTCCGCTCTCCTTTCATCGTCTCCGATACTTTTCATAGTATCCTAGGAAAGCTGCCCGCTTGCATAGCCAAATGCAACTTAATAATTAGGAGCCACTACCCTAATGCTGCATCTCTTTTGCAATGTAATGTTTTTCATTTCTGTACTTTTTATAGTTACAGTTTGTAACTGTAACTATATCATTTACACTTCCTTGTGTCAAGGGTTCTGGTAAGATTTCATGACAAATATTGTCAACAGATAAAAGCATGAATTCAAGCAATCTCAGTTATCTGTTCATATACGATGCGATGTTGTATTGTTGTAAAAATCTTCTAGGAGATGTACCATATACCTCATGAAATACATGGTAAAATCTTCCGGAACTTCCAAATCCCGATTCATATCCAATGTCCGTGACAGAATAATCGGAATGGAGCAAAAGATTGACAGCATAGTTCAATCGCTGACGGTTCAGATATGTGGAGGGAGTCACCCCAAAACACTGTTTAAAGGTACGACAAATATGCTCCTTGCTGCGGCCACTGGCGATGCAAAGAAAATCCAGCCCTTCACTACGATGTTCGCCGGACTGCCAAAGGGTAAGCGCCGAGGCAAGCCACGACGGAACTGTCTGATGAAATGCCGAATCTTCCTGAGGCGGAAGAAAATAATGGGTCACAACGTCAAACAGGAGGTGGCGCAATATGGTCCGAATTCGCTCTCCTTCATTCACTGGAATCGTATTTAGCCATTGCATCTTTTCCTGCAGTGCTAAAAATTCCGGTTGTCCAAGCTGAACCGGCGGAACCACGATCATGTCGAGAAGGCGCATTTCTCCTTTCGGGTCGCATAAATAATAAAAGAGCGCCTCAATTGCCGACGACGGAAACGCCAGATTAATATGAGCACTTTCTTCTCCCGCTTTGGAGTGAATATCGCCGGGGCGAATCAATGCTATCTGCCCAGATTGCAGGACGAAGCTTTTTCCGCACAACGTTAATTTCAGAACACCATCCGTCACAAGGACAATCTCATAAAAATCATGAACCTGTGGGTACTGTGATAAGTCGATCTGAGTGTAAAAACGATAATGGGTTTCTGTATAATGGTTGATGAGCATCGCATCATTCACAATATGCAACATTTGAAATGCCTCCATTTATTCTTTAACATCAATATACAGCATAATTGAATAGAAAAGCAAGAAGATTTATTCCGCTTAAATCAGTATACTGGAAGAAAAAAAGGAGCTTGTACTCATGTCACAAATCAAACTCGGACTCGGGTTATACCGCCATATGCTGACAGATGAAAACTTTGCATTTGCCAAGCAGTGCGGGTGCACGCATCTGGTTATCCATCTGGCGGACTATTATTCCAATCAAATCGTCACAGCTACAGATGATAAAACTAACTATGGACAGGCAAAGGCACTGGAACCGATCTGGCAGGCAGATTCTATGATTGCATTGCAAAAAAAAGCACAAAGTTATGGCCTGACGATTTACGCCATTGAAAATTTCAGTCCGGCAGACTGGTACGACGTTTTGCTGGACGGACCTAAGCGCGAGGCCCAGATGGAACATCTGAAAGAAATCATCCGCAATGCAGGAAAAGCCGGAATACGGTCGTTCGGCTACAATTTCAGCCTTGCCGGGGTATGGGGCCACCAAAAAGAACGCTCTGGACGCGGCGGCGCATATGGAACTTGTTTTGATGCATCAAGGATCAAATTGGACGCACCGATTCCAAACGGCGAAATATGGAATATGACCTATCGTTCAAACGAACAAGGCGTTTTGGCACCAATTACTTCTGCAGAACTTTGGGCACGTCTTCGACGCTTTTTAGAAGAAATTCTTCCCGTCGCAGAAGAGTCCGGTGTAGAACTGGCTCTGCATCCAGATGACCCTCCCCTGGAAGGGCTTCGCGGTATGCCCCGGTTAGTTTATCAGCCGGAACTTTATCAGAATGTCATTGATATTTCTTCCAGCAATGCTAACAAGCTGGAATTTTGCATGGGAAGCATTCAGGAAATGACCCATGGTAACATCTACGATGCAATCAGTCAATATGCCGGACAAAACCGCATCAGCTATATCCATTTCAGAAACGTAAAAGGAAAAGTACCAAAATATCAGGAAGTTTTTGTAGATGACGGCGATATTGATATGCCGAAAGCTCTGGCGCTTTTGGAGCAATATGGCTTTGATGGCGTCATCATACCGGACCACACTCCAGAAATCACCTGCGGCGCTCCCTGGCATGCTGGCATGGCTTACGCACTGGGATATATGCGTGCGGTGCTTCAAATGCTGGATAAACAATTATCTTAATATATAAATGAGGTGAAACATAATGATGAAATCCTGGAATAACGAAGACGAAATGTTTGAGCTGATGAAAGAAAAACTGTACACTCCTGTAGTAGGCGACATTCTGGATCTTATGGGTCATAGCCATCAGTTCCT
>Ga0213824_1000976_pt1 | contig 18598 bp, 13 predicted proteins | sample MC6MC0906MG_FD_179892 | JGI IMG/M metagenome (GOLD analysis project Ga0213824, IMG submission 179892) | Enriched soil aggregate microbial communities from Iowa State University, Ames, United States - MC6-MC0906-MG | ecosystem: Environmental > Terrestrial > Soil > Unclassified | place: USA: Iowa...
TCGGCGTGCGCCACATGCGCTGCCAGTTTTCGTGGTGGCTGAGGGAGTGTTTGAAGAGGCCGAAGCCCGAGTAGCGTTGCATGGTCGTTTACTCCACTCAGCGGTAAACAGGGAAGTCTGCGCACAGCGCGGCGACGTTCTTCGCCACATCGGCTTCAACGTCGGCGTCACCGAGGTTGTCGAGGATGTCGCAGATCCAGCCGGCCAGGGCCACGCACTGGGCGACCTTGAAGCCGCGGGTAGTGACGGCCGGGGTGCCGATGCGCAGGCCCGAAGTGACGAACGGCGACTGCGGGTCGTTCGGCACGGCATTCTTGTTGACGGTAATGTGCGCGCGGCCCAGGGCGGCGTCGGCATCTTTACCCGTCAGGCCCTGGCGGATCAGGCTGACCAGGAACAGGTGGTTGTCGGTGCCGCCGGAGACCACGTCGTAGCCACGGTCGACGAACACCTGGGCCATGGCCTGGGCGTTTTCGATGACCTGCTTCTGATAGCTCTTGAATTCAGGCTCCAGCGCTTCCTTGAAGCACACGGCCTTGGCGGCGATGACGTGCATCAGCGGGCCACCCTGGGCGCCCGGGAAGACGGCGGCGTTGAGTTTCTTCTCGATCTCTTCGTTGGACTTGGCCAGGATCAGGCCGCCACGTGGGCCGCGCAGGGTCTTGTGGGTCGTGGTGGTGACCACATCGGCGAACGGGATCGGGTTCGGGTACAGGCCAGCGGCAACCAGGCCGGCAACGTGGGCCATGTCGACGAACAGCAGCGCACCGACCTTGTCGGCGATTGCGCGGAAACGTGGGAAGTCGAGGGTCTTGGAGTAGGCCGAGAAGCCGGCAACGATCATTTTCGGCTTGTGCTCGACGGCCAGGCGCTCGACTTCGTCGTAGTCGATCAGGCCGGTGTCGGTGTTGATGCCGTACTGCACAGCGTTGTAGAGCTTGCCCGATGACGACACTTTTGCACCGTGGGTCAGGTGGCCGCCGTGGGCCAGGCTCATGCCCAGGATGGTGTCACCGGCCTGCAGCAGGGCCAGGTAGACCGCGCCATTGGCCGAGGAGCCCGAGTGCGGCTGGACGTTGGCGTAGTCGGCGCCGAACAGCTGCTTGGCGCGCTCGATGGCCAGCGCCTCGACCTTGTCGACGTGCTCGCAGCCACCGTAGTAACGCTTGCCCGGGTAGCCTTCGGCGTATTTGTTGGTCAGGCCGCTGCCTTGGGCCTGCATCACGCGCTTGCTGGTGTAGTTCTCCGAGGCGATCAGCTCGATGTGATCTTCCTGGCGCTGTTCTTCGGCATTCATCGCCGCCAGCAGTGCGTCGTCATAACCCTGGATCTGGTCTTGCTTGCTGAACATCATGTTTCTCCCGGCAGCGATCGTTTCTTGTCTGTAAGGCACTGTGGCCCTTTGTGGCGATGGTATGACTGGCCGGGGTGGGTCAGATGCCTGCGCACGCCTTGCAATGGCGCGTTTACGACATTGGCTTTGGTGTTGTTCACACCGGCCCTATCGCCGGCAAGCCGGCTCCCACGCCCGGCCCACTGTTCTCAAGGCCAGTGACGTACCTGCAGAAGCCGGCTTGCCGGCGATGGGCCGGAATGACGAGTAGATAAATCAACAGTTGCAGAGCTTGTATAGGCAACCGCGGAATCGATGGTTTAGAGTGCTGTTCTGCGTCGTTCACAGGACCGTGTCATGACAGATAAGAGCCAACAATTCGCCAGCGACAACTATTCCGGCATCTGCCCCGAAGCCTGGGCGGCGATGGAGAAGGCCAACCACGGCCACGACCGCGCCTACGGCGACGACCAGTGGACCGAGCGCGCCTCGGAATACTTTCGCAAGTTGTTCGAAACCGACTGCGAAGTGTTCTTCGCCTTCAACGGCACCGCAGCCAACTCCCTGGCCCTGGCCTCGCTGTGCCAGAGCTACCACAGCGTGATCTGCTCCGAGACCGCCCACGTCGAAACCGACGAATGCGGCGCACCGGAGTTCTTCTCCAACGGTTCCAAGCTGCTCACCGCCCCCAGCGTCAACGGCAAACTGACGCCGCAATCGATCCGTGAGGTCGCCCTCAAGCGCCAGGACATCCACTACCCCAAGCCACGCGTGGTAACCCTTACCCAGGCCACCGAAGTGGGCACCGTGTACCGCCCCGACGAGCTCAAGGCGATCAGCGCCACCTGCAAGGAGCTGGGCCTGAACCTGCACATGGACGGCGCGCGCTTTACCAATGCCTGCGCCTTCCTCGGCTGCAGCCCAGCCGAGCTGACCTGGAAGGCCGGCGTCGATGTGCTGTGCTTTGGCGGCACCAAGAACGGCATGGCGGTCGGTGAAGCAATCCTGTTCTTCAACCGCGACCTCGCCGAAGACTTCGACTACCGCTGCAAGCAGGCCGGGCAGTTGGCCTCGAAGATGCGTTTCCTGTCTGCGCCCTGGGTCGGGCTGCTCGAAGACGGCGCCTGGCTGCGCCATGGCAACCACGCCAACCATTGCGCGCAGTTGCTGGCGTCGTTAGTGAGCGACTTGCCGGGGGTGGAGTTGATGTTCCCGGTGGAGGCCAACGGGGTGTTCCTGCAGATGCCGGAGCATGCGCTTGAAGCGCTGCGCGGCAGGGGCTGGCGGTTCTATACCTTTATTGGCAGTGGTGGGGCGCGATTCATGTGTTCCTGGGACACCGAGCAAGCGCGGGTGCGTGAGTTGGCTGCGGATATCCGCAGCATCATTACCGCCTGATCGGCCGCATTCGCGGGCAAGCCCGCTCTCACAGGTGAGGCGTCAACCTCAAGGCCGACGCGGCACCTGTGGGAGCGGGCTTGCCCGCGAAGAATCCAGCACCGGACTAGAGCCTGAACCCACCCATCTGCCGCGCCAGGTCATCGGCCAAGCCACGCAACGCCTGGCACTCCTCCCGGCACCCCTGCACCTCCGCCGCGGTTTCCCTGGCCAGGTCGGAAATCCCCTGCACCGTCCGGTTGATCTCTTCGGTCACCGCCGACTGCTCTTCGGTTGCCGTCGCCACCTGATGGTTCATGTCGCTGATGTGCTCGACCTGGTCGGTAATCGCCCCCAGCGAGGCCCCGGTACGCTGGCTCGATGCCACACCACTGCCCGTCGCCTGCTGCCCCGCCTGCATCGAAGCCACCGCTGATCCCGCCCCCTGCTTCAGGCGCTGAATCATCTGCTGCACTTCGTCCGTAGACAGCTGGGTGCGCCGTGCCAGGGTACGGACTTCATCGGCCACCACGGCAAAACCACGCCCCATCTCCCCTGCCCGCGCCGCCTCGATGGCGGCATTCAGCGCCAGCAGGTTGGTCTGTTCGGAAATACTGCGGATCACCGCGAGAACTTCGTGGATCGAGGCGACTTCGTCAGCCAGCTGGGTTACCGCCTCTGCCGCCTTGCCAATATCGCCCGACATTCCCTCGATACCTTGGATCGACCGGCGCACCACCTCACGCGCCTGCATGGCTTCATCCCGCGCCGACTGCGAGGCCTGTGCCGCATCGCCGGCGTTGCGGGCAATGTCCTGCACCGTGAGCCCCATTTCATGCACGGCGGTGGCCACCATCTCGGTCATCTCCTGCTGACGGCCTGAACGCTCGGCGGTGTTATCGACAACCTGGGTCACCTGCTCAACGGCCCGGTGCAAGCGCTCGGTAGTGCGCAGCACCTCGCCGATCAGGCCACGCTGGCTGTCGAGGAACCGGTTGAAGCCGCGTGCCAGGTCACCCAGTTCGTCCTGGCGCGAATCATCCAGGCGATGGCTGAGATCCCCGCCGCCACTGCCAATCTGCACCAGCGCGGCAGTCACACGGCGGATGGGCCGCACCAGCCCACGCGCCAGCAACACCACCAGCAGCAGCGAGAGCAGCGCCACGCCACCGCCGATCAGGGTGGTCAGCCAGAGCGCCTGGCGCATCTGCGCATAGATCTGCGCCTCGGGCACTTCGGCGACCAACGTCCAGTTCAGGTCGCGCAGCGGCAGGCCCAACGCCAGGTAATTCTCACCATCGCGCTGGAAGCGGCTGGTGCGCAAGCTCGGGTCGCCCGTCATCAGCGCCTTGGCCGCATTGGCATCCAGCTGCTCGACGAGCTGGCGCTTGCCGCTGAAAGCGTTGTCCGGGTGCACCTGGATCAGGCCATCGTTGCGTACCAGAAATACCTTGCCGTGCTCGCCGAAACTGAAGTCGTGGATCAACTTCGACAGCTCGGTCATGCGCAGGCCCATGCCGGCCACGCCCACCAGCTTGCCGTCCTTTTCCACGCGGTAATCGATGAACAGCGCCAGCTCGCCCGTGGCACCGTCGATGTCGATATTGATCAGGCGCTCGGCCCCGCTGTCGATGTAGCCGTAAAACCACTTGTCCTTGGGGTTGTCGCGGCTGAGAGTACGGTCCAGGCCATTCTCGTTGTAGTAATGGCCGGTCTCGGTCGAGACGAACAACGTGGTGAAGGCATGGTTGCGCTGCTTGGCAGCCTGCAGGTATTCGAGGAAGCGCGGCGCTTCGGCAGGCGCCTCGCCGGCCGCCAGCCAGTCACGCAGCAGCGTATTGCCGGCAATATCCGCCGCCGCCACCAGTGGCTGGCCGAGCATGCGCTCGATGTCGTTGCGGATGGCTTCGATGCTGGCCGGCAGCGCTGTGTCGACCAGGTAGCGTTCGGTCAGGCGGTTGAGCGCCACCGTGAAGATGATAACCACCACCAGGATGCTCGCCAGCAGGGCTGCGCCCATGCTCGCGGTCAACTGCCACTGGATGCTTTTACGCCAGATACGCATGCCCCACTCCCCGTTAATTATTGTTTTACGGAAAGTGTATACACTCGCGTATTCAGTTATTCCAGTGACTTGGGACAACTGTAAACAACTGTGGGAGCGGGCTTGCCCGCGAATGCATCGGTGAATTCACCATCGCCTTCGCGGGCAAGCCCGCTCCCACAAGGGTTCGCAGGGTGCGTTTTACTGTTCGGCAATGGTCCGAACGATCGCGTCCACCGTGGCGTCGATTTGCGCCTGGGTACGCTGAAGTGTCTGCTGGTGTTCCTTCTGCAGTTCGACCTGCTTGGAACACAGGTTCAGGGCAGCCAGCACCAGCAGCTTGTCGCCGATCAGGGTCGGGTACGAACGCTTGGTCTCGGCCAGGGCGGTGTTGAGCATCCGCACCGCCTGCGCCAGGGTTTCTTCCTGGCCTTCGGGCGCCTTGATCGAATAGTCGTTGCCGAGGATCGACACGACATTGACCGGCTGCGCGTGCAGGCTCATGCGTTGACGACACCCGCATTGGCACGGTCAAGCAGCGCCTGGATACGCGCGGCGGTGGCGCCGTTCTTTTCTTCCTGCTCCATCAGCGACAGCTGCAGGGTCTCGTTTTCTTCCTTGGCCTGGGCCAGTTCCTGGCCGAGGGCGGTGTTCTGCTCGGTGAGTTGAGCGTTTTTCTGCATCAGGTCGCTGACCAGTTGCTCGATTTGATTCAGGGAGGCTTCCAGCATGGGGATATCTCAGGTTGTTGCAAAGGGCGCACACGATAAAGAAAAGCGTGAGCCATCGCCATTAAATAACGGATTCTTAAGGTTTCTTGCCCCGCAGATTGACAGGGTATCCGGCCCCTTGTTCCGGCCTGGGTCAACCGCCGGTCAGGTAAATAGATAGCTGGCTCACAAAATGGGCCGTTCACACTCAAGACTGGCCGGTCACGACCGATAGCCAGGCAAGTCTTATTTTGTCGCACGGACTGCGCCTTCCTCCCTTGCCTGGATTCCTCCCCCCATGTCTCTACGCAACATGAACATCGCCCCGCGCGCATTGCTCGGGTTTGCCCTGATCGGCCTGCTCATGCTCGGCCTTGGTATCTTCTCGCTGATGCAGATGGGCAACATCCGCCAGGCGGGCGTTGCCATCGAGAACATCAGCGTGCCTAGCATCAAGACCCTCGATGAGCTGACCTCGCTCAACCTGCGCCTGCGCACCCTGTCCTACCGCCTACTGCTCAACCGCGAGCCGGAAACCCAGCGCGACACGCTCAACCTGCTGGACCAGCGCAACGCGCAAATCGACCGCGCCCGCCAGGCCTACCTGCCGATGATCGGCGCGGCCGACGAGCAGGCCGCCTTCGACCAATACACCCAGTTGCTCAACCAGTACCGCCAGCTGGAGTCGCGCATGCGCAGCCTGAGCCAGGCCAACCGCACGGACGAACTGCGTGACCTGCTCAACCGCGACCTGTTGGCCAACTCCGAGCAGATCAACAAGGTCATGGACACCCTGGTGAAGATCAACACCGACCAGACCCGCGCGACCAACCAAACCGCCGCCAGCCAGTACGCGGCCGCCTTTGCCCTGGTCATCGGCCTGCTGATCGCCGCCGCCGTGCTGACCTTCCTTTGCGCGTTGCTGCTGACCCGCAGCATCGTCAAACCCATCGACGAAGCCCTCCAGGCCGCCGAGCAGATTGCCGACGGTGACCTCACCCATGTCATCCGCGCCGAAGGCACCGATGAGGCCGCACGGCTGCTGCGCGCGATGGCGCGCATGCAAGACAAACTGCGCGACACCTTGCAACTGATCGCCGGCTCCGCCACCCAGCTGGCGTCGGCCGCCGAAGAGTTGAACGCCGTCACCGACGAGAGCGCGCGTGGCCTGCAACAGCAGAACAATGAAATCGAGCAAGCCGCCACGGCGGTGACCGAAATGACCAGCGCCGTCGAGGAAGTGGCGCGTAATGCCGTGAGCACCTCGGAAGCCTCCAGCGAAGCCAGCCGCTCGACCGGCGATGGCCGTGACCTGGTCATGGAAACCGTCGGCGCCATCGAACGCATGAGCGGCGACGTGCAGGCCACCGCCAAGCTGATCACCCACCTGGCCGAACAATCGCGCGACATCGGCAAGGTCCTGGATGTCATCCGTGGCCTGGCCGACCAGACCAACCTGTTGGCACTCAACGCTGCGATCGAGGCGGCCCGGGCCGGTGAAGCCGGCCGTGGCTTTGCCGTGGTGGCGGACGAGGTGCGGGCACTGGCGCACCGCACCCAGCAGTCGACCAGCGAAATCGAGCGGATGATCGGCAGTATCCAGGGCGGCACCGAAGAGGCGGTCGAATCGATGCGCACGAGCACCGAGCGCGCCGAGTCGACACTGAACATCGCCAAGGGCGCCGGCATGGCGCTGGACACCATTGCCGGTGCGGTAGCGCAGATCAACGAACGCAACCTGGTGATCGCCAGCGCGGCAGAAGAGCAAGCCCAGGTGGCCCGTGAAGTGGACCGCAACCTGGTGAACATCAACGACCTGTCGGTGCAGAGCGCGACCGGTGCACATCAAACCAGCGCGGCGAGTGCCGAGCTGTCGCGCTTGGCGGTGGACCTGAATGGTCTGGTGGCCCGCTTCCGTACCTGACCTGAAACCCCGGGGCCGCTCTGCGGCCCATTCGCGGGCGGTCCGACGCCTCGGCAAGCCTGCTCCCACGGGTTCTGCGCAAGCCTAAAGTGTACGGTGAACCTGTGGGAGCGGGCTTGCCCCGCGAATGGGCCGGCACTGCCGCCAACATCCAGCAACCATTCCCCGACTCATGCCACTACCACCTAACCTAGTGTCTCACCTGAATCTTATTTCAGGGAGCATCACATGGACCGTGCCCAATCCCACCTGCTGCGCCGTGGCCGTTTCTCTCAGCCAGGCGGGCTATACCTGCTGACCACGGTAACTCATGAACGCAGGCGGATCTTCTCTCAACTACAGTTCGCCCGAGGCGTGATCCAGCAACTGAGGCAGGCGGAGCTCGATGGGCATTGCCAATCCTTGGCCTGGGTGGTCATGCCTGACCATGTGCATTGGCTGATCGAATTGCGAAGTGGCACGTTGTGCTGCTTGATGCGCAGGTTCAAGTCACGCAGCAGTCATGCGCTTTATCAGCGAGGAATGCGGCGCGAAAAGGTATGGCAGCCGGGCTATCAGGACCGGGCCTTGCGCCGGGAGGACAGTGTGCTGCAAGTGGCGCGGTACATCGTTGCCAACCCCATAAGAGCAGGGCTGGTTGACCGTGCGGGCGATTATCCTCATTGGGATGCTGTCTGGATTTGATGGCCCTTTCGCGGGGCAAGCCCGCTCCCACAGGTTTACTCGCCACCTTCAGGTTTGCGGCAAGCCTTTGGGAGCGGGCTTGCCGAGGCATCGGACCGGCCGCGAATGGGTCGCAGAGCAGCCCCTTTGGTCCTCGCATCAATAATCGATCCGCACATCCCCTTTAGGCACACTGCAGCACGACAGGATGTAACCCTCGGCCTCGTCATCCTCGGTAATGCCACCGTTGTGCTCCATCTCCACCTCGCCGCCCAGCTTGAGCACCTTGCAGGTGCCGCAGATGCCCATGCCGCAGGCCTTGGGGATCATGAGGCCAACCTTCGCTGCCGCCGCGTGCACAGTCTCGCCCGGGGCGATGCGGATGCTCTTCTCGCTGCCGATGAACTCCACCAGGTTCAGGTCCGATACATCCACTTCCGGCGCATCGGCCGCCTGCTCAGCGTGCTCCACGGCATCGGCCTTGGCTTCGGCCGGCGTCGCGCCGAACGACTCCTCGTGGTAGTTCTTCATGTCGAAGCCGACCGCTTCGAGCATGCGCTTGACGGCGGTCATGTACGGCGTCGGGCCGCAGCAGAACACCGTGCGCTCCATGTAGTCGGGCGCGATCAGCTCCATCAGCCGCTGATTCAGGTAACCCCGGTACCCGGCCCACGGCTCGCCCAGGCCATGCTTCTCACAAATGATGTGCAGGCTGAAGTTGGGGATGCGCGAGGCCATCTGCTCCAGCTCGCGGTGGTAGATGATGTCCTTGGGTGAACGGGCACTGTGCACGAAGACCATGTCGACGTTGGCGTTGGTGTCGTAGAACCAGCGCGCCATCGACATCACCGGGGTAATGCCGACACCGCCCGACAGGTACAACGTCTTGCCCGCCGGGAAGTCGATGGCGTTGAACAGCCCCACCGGCCCATGCACGGGCAGCTCGGCGCCTTCGTGCATGGTGTCGTGCAGGTGATTGGAAACCAGCCCGCCCGGCACACGCTTGACAGTGATCGAGAAGCTGTAGGGTACCGACGGCGAACTGGAGATGGTGTACGAACGCATCACCGGCTTGCCTTCGATCTCCAGCTCCAGGGTGACGAACTGCCCGGGCTTGAAGAAGAACATGATCGGCTGGTCGGCCATGAAGCAGAAGGTGCGCACGTCCCAGGTCTCCTGGATGACCTTGACGCAGCGCACGATGTGGCGGCCGTTGGCCCAGGTCTGGGTGGTGACCGGATTGAGGAAGGTATCGGACATGTTCATCTCCAGCGGCCGACTATGGCCCTTTTTATGGCTGCGATAATGCGCAAGCTGAACGCGACGTACATTCCTGCCTGCGACATCGGCGTGCTTATCGCGACCAGCCCCGTGCTACAAGGGCTGGCGCGTCGTAATTCAAATCGGCCATGTCGCCCATGGATACGGTTCGCGCCGCCTTCGGACGCACACTCCACGGCAAAAGAAGCTGCCTTTTTTCGGCAGCCAGTCTTGCGGCACCACAACAACGATTAGCCACCTTTTGCCGGCCGCACACGGCCCCGAGGAATACACGATGGACGTCACCGCAACCCTGAGCCTGGGCGATCCACTTGAACCTGCACGCAAGGCCACCGCCGAGATGCTGCAGACCCGCGAGCGCACCTACTCGCTGCCCCAGCCGTTCTACACCGACGAGCGTCTGTTCCAGATCGACATGCAGGAGATCTTCCAGAAAGAGTGGTTGATCGCCGGCATGACCTGCGAAATCCCGGCAAAGGGCAACTACATCACCCTGCAGATCGGCAAGAACCCGATCCTGGTGGTGCGTGGCGCCGAGGGCAAGGTGCACGCCTTCCATAACGTCTGCCGCCACCGCGGTTCGCGTCTGTGCGTCAGCGACAAGGGCAAGGTGGCCAAGCTGGTCTGCCACTACCACCAGTGGACCTATGAACTGGACGGCCGCCTGCTGTTTGCCGGCACCGAGATGGGCGCCGACTTCGACATGAAGGAATACGGCCTCAAGCCTGTGAACGTAAAGGTTGCCGGCGGCTACATCTTCATCAGCCTGTCGGAAAACCCACCGGCCATCGACGAGTTCCTGACCACCCTGGAACACTACATGGAACCGTACGACATGGAGAACACCAAGGTGGCGGTGCACACCACCTTGATGGAAAAGGCCAACTGGAAGCTGGTGCTGGAAAACAACCGCGAGTGCTACCACTGCAGCGGTTCGCACCCGGAACTGCTGCAAACCTTGTTGGAATGGGACGACACCAACGACCCGCGCGCCAGCCAGGAATTCAAGGACCACGTGGCCGCCTCCGCCGCCGCCTGGGAAGCCGAAAAAATCCCTTACCTGCACAAGAGCCATGGCCTGCGTAACCGCATCGTGCGCATGCCGCTGCTCAAGGGCACCGTGTCGATGACCATGGACGGCAAGCAGGCCTGCCAGAAGCTGATGGGCCGCATCAAGAACCCGGACCTGGGCTCGATGCGCATCCTGCACCTGCCGCACTCGTGGAACCATTGCATGGGCGACCACCTGATCGTCTTCACCGTGTGGCCGATCAGCGCCCAGGAGACCATGGTCACCACCAAGTGGCTGGTGCACAAGGATGCCGTCGAAGGGGTGGACTACGACCCTGAGCGCATGCGCAAGGTGTGGGACGCCACCAACGACCAGGACCGCCGCCTGGCGGAAGAAAACCAGCGCGGGATCAACTCCACCGCTTACCAGCCGGGGCCTTACTCGAAGACTTATGAGTTTGGCGTGGTGAACTTCATTGATTGGTACAGCCAGCGGGTGCTGGAGAACCTGGGGGCGGAGCCGGCGCCGTATCTCAAGGAAGTGAAAGCGCAGTAAGCCCTCTAGGCCGGGCACTCAACGTATGAGCGCCCGGTTCTTTCTTCGTACGCCGTATTCAAAAAATCAAATCTTGCGTCAATCGACATGATCTCTGATCGACTGCTGTTGGTTGTTCAGGAAGTAATTTTTAGAGCGCCGCCTTCGAATATGATTAGACGTTCCAGGCACAAAACGCTCGGAAACATCACCTAGTGACTCTGCGTCCGAGGAGCCCGAAGCCTCGTTGCCTGAAAGATTCGAATTTGAATTATTGAATGCTGGGTTATCATAACCGGCGTAAATCGAAGGCCCCGTTGCTCCTCTGAATTCTGATCCCGAATTGTCGGCTGAGTTGCGACGCGAGCCACTGCCTTCTATGTTTATCGCCACAAAGCCATCACGATTCCCAGCTGGCGCTTGAAGCACGCCCGGATTGCCGTCAAGCATTCGCTCCATACGCCAATCGAGGGCAACAGCACCTCCCCCGGCAACAACGCCAATAGCCGTTGTCGCTTCAGTGAGCCCTGGCGGCCCTCCAAACGTAGTCGAAAGTCCGGCAACGGCACCATTTACGCCCGCGACGACAGTTAGAGCGAAATACTGAGATTCAGTGTCAGACACCGTAGCAGAAGGGCCTAGCCGTCTCAGGTTATTCTTCAGTCGCTTTCCGTACAAGGCCGCTGCTGCCGTCCCAATCCCCAGTGCAGCAATCCCATAGACAAATGAAAGCGCACGGCCGCTGGGGTCGGTGGAGTTGATTGGATCGCCTGCACAATACGCATAACTATTCAACCCACCAGCACCGAACGGGCTTAGTTGATCTGGCGAATGAAAGCGCATCAAGATGGGGTTATAGGCCCGGTGACCGTTGCCCAGCATGTACCAGCCTGTCTCAGATTCACGTACTTGCCCGGTGAAGGCCGTGTGGCTTTGCATACCTTGCAGACCGCCAGGGCGGTAGCCATAGGGCGTATAGAACGCCCTTCCCGCTGCAGCTGCACCTACTTCCAGCAAAGGGCTGGCGAGGCGGTCGGTTGCAAGCAGAAGGCTGGTCGAAGATTGTCTGTTCATCAATCTTGTCACTCCATTCACGAACGAAGTCAGCGTCAGGCTTCAACTAAGCCACGGGTTTGATTAGCTGACCACTGGCAGAAATGTCAGGTAGAACACGAATTGATGTTTTATCCACAGGTAATTCAATCTTGGAAGCGATTCAAACCCAAATCGAGCGATAGCTGCTTAGAAAATAACCAGATCAAAAATTGATCAGCTTTACGCAGGCCTTTAAAATCAGGGCCTGAGGGCGAGACCAAACATCTTTTCCACAGAATCGCCAACAGACTTTGTGAGCAACTCTGCCAGGACGCTCAGCCGCCTTGTGGATAACGCAGCTAATCCTTGAATTTCAGGGGTTTCACCACTCAGACAGGCGAAATGATCATTTTTCGATCAAAGCCCCGCACGCCAATAGAACCGGGCTCTGCAGATCTATCCGAACATGTTACCCACAGGGTCACCAACAGTGATTGTGGGCAACCCGTGATCCCCCGCTCATCGACTGCCTGCTGACTGCGCTCCTGTCACTGATCATTTTTTGAACAATTCGATGCAGCCACTGCCAGGCAAGGCTCACAGCGAAGCGCAAACACTTTATCCACACAGTGGCGAACAGATTCCGTGGGCAAAATGTGAAGCGCCTGAAATTTTGCCAATTCCGCTGGATCGGCATCTGATTTTCAGGACTGGTCGGTACTTTGGCATTATTCAGGAGGAACTTATGCACAGCCGCCTGAGCGGCACTGTGAAGTGGTGCGATGAAGGCCACGGGATGGGGATGGGGGATTGTCGGAAGGGGAAAGGGTATGGTTCGAGCCGGTGACCGAAGGCTTGGCGAACTGGGCGTTCAACGTGATCCGGCAATGACCGCTTTTGTAGGAGTGGCCTTGTGTCGCGAAAGGGCTGTTACGCCGCTCTTTCGCGACACAAGGCCGCCCCTGCAAGCATGCGCAGCCAGGCTCAGCGCAGCACGCCCTCCTCCACCAACAGCTTGAGAATCGCCTCGGCGCCTTCCTGTGGAGAAACATCCTTCAGTACCTTGCCGCCACCGCCGCTGGCCTTGGCCGTGGCCGCCTTCATCCGGTCGGCGCCGCTCTTGGCCTTGATCACCTTGAGCCGCTTGGGCCGCGGGCGCGCTGGTTGCAGTTCTGCTTCGGCCAGCAGTTCATCCTCGACGATCGCCACGTTGCGCGCCGCCAATACACCGCGACGGGCTGGCCCGAAGGCGCTCTGGCGCGGCTTGGGTGCTGCGTTATCCACAGTCGCCAGCAATGGCAGGCGTACCTTCAGCCTGCGCCGTTGACCGCGTGGCAGCGCCTGCAGCACCTGCGCAGTACCGTTTTCGATCGATTCCACCTCGGCCAGCCCCACCACCAGCGGCCAGCCCAGCTTCTCGGCCAGCAAGAACGGCAACATGCCCGAGCCTTCACCGGTTTCGGCCTGGCTACCGGTCAGCACCAGCTGGGCGCCAGCGTCGCGCAAATAGTCACCGAGCACGCCCAGCACGTCGGCCCCGGCCGGCTGCTCCAGCACGTCCAGGTGTTCCAGGCCCATGCCCAGGTAGGCACGCAGCGCCTCTTCACCTGGGTTGCCGGCATGCACCACCTGCAAGTTATCCCCAGCCAGCTGCAAACCCAGCTCCACCGCACGCGCATCCTGCTCGGCGCGGCGCGCGCGGCCGGAGCTTGGGTGAGCACCGATGGAAACCAGGCTGATCACTTTCGTAGTCATGCTCGTGCCCTTATGCCGCGTCGCGCTGGGCGCCGCTGCGGAAGTTGTCCACAGCCTCGATCAGCGCCTTGAGAATCGCCGAGCTGTCGCCAATTACCGACAAGTCAGCCCGTTTGATCATGTCGCAGCCCGGGTCCATATTGATCGCCACCACTTTGTCGCAGGCGCCGATGCCCTGCAGGTGCTGGATCGCGCCAGAGATACCCACAGCCACGTAAACCCGTGCCGTGACCCAGGTACCGGTGGCGCCCACCTGGCGGTTGCGCGGCATGAAGCCGTCGTCCACCGCCACCCGCGAGGCACCTTCGGTGGCGCCGAGGGCCGCGGTTGCCTTGTGGTACAGGTCCCAGTCCTTGACGCCGTTACCGCCCGAGACAATGAACTCGGACTCGGCCATGGCGATGGTGGCCGGGTCGACGGCCACCGAGCCGAGGTCTTCGATACGCGACAGGCTGCGCGCAACGCTTGTGGACAACTCCACCGCCAGCACTTCGTGACGGGTTTCGCTGACAGGTTCGGCACATTCCGCCGCAGCCAGGATCAACCGTGGCACGGCGCGCTGCAGGTCTTGCTGACCCGCGCCAGCACGGCCGATGCACTGGCCGTCCTTGACCTGCCAGGCCCGCGTCGCCGGCCGTTCGCCCAGGGCGGCAGCGAAGCGCCGGCCCAGTTCGCCGCCACCGGTGCGGCTATCGGGCAGCAACCAGTGACGCGGTGTGAACTGGTTATCCACAGCCCGCAAGCCCTGAACGAGTTGCTCGGGTACATAACCCACGAACGCCTCGCCCTCGATGACCAGCAGGCGGTCGACCCCGGCTGTGGAAAAGTTGCTTTCCTTGTGTTCGCCAAACACCACCGCCAGGACCGCGCCGTCGCTGCCGGCCAGGCTATGGGCCAGGCCCAGCAAGTCGCGGTCGTGGCTGCTCAAGCGGCCACCGACCATGTCCGGCACCACGGCAATGTAGAACGCCGGGGCCGGCACCTGGTGCAGCGGCAACTGCACGGCTGCCGCTGACGTGCGCCGCCCACCAACAGCGGTGCCCTGCTGGGCGCCACTGCGGTCGATGCGCTTGATGCCACTGGGGCCGATGAAGCCGGCGGCGATGGCATGCGGGTTCTTGCGGATGATGCCATTGGGCCCCATCCAGCTGGTTTGTTGCGTCTGCATGGCCGCGTGCAGCGGGTGCAGGCGGTTACGGGCGATCCACTCGGCGCGTGGGTCACGGCGGATGATGTCGCTCATCAGTGCACCTCCGCAGGTTCACGTTTAACCGTTGGCGACTTTGGGGCCGCCGGGGTTTCCTCTTCGATCAGCACGTCGGCTACCAGCTCGGCGAGGTCCTTGATTTGTGGGCGCGGTTCGACCACACCTTCGAGCATGGCGGTGCACTGTGGGCAACCCACTGCCACCAGCTCGGCCTGGGTCTCGCGGATGTCGTCCATGCGCATGTCGGGGATACGTTGCTTGCCCGGGATGTCGGTGATCGGCGCACCGCCGCCACCGCCGCAGCAGCGGGAACGGAAGCCCGAACGCTCCATCTCGCGCACTTCGATCCCCAGCGCCTTGAGCACTTCACGCGGCGCCTCGTATTCACCGTTGTAACGGCCCAGGTAGCACGGGTCGTGATACGTGACGCTGCCACCTTTGTGCTGGCCAAGGTTGAGCTTTTTCGCTGCGATCAGTTCGGCGATGTAGGTGCTGTGGTGCTGCACCTGGTAATTGCCGCCCAGCGCGCCGTACTCGTTCTTCAGCACATGGAAGCTGTGCGGGTCGCAGGTGACGATGCGCTGGAACTTGTATTTGGCCAGGGTCTGGATATTGCGCTTGGCCAGCTGCTGGAAGGTCGCTTCGTCACCCAGGCGGCGCGCCACGTCGCCGCTGTCGCGCTCCTCCAGGCCGAGCACGGCGAAGTCCACGCCCGAGGCCTTGAGCACTTTGACGAACGAACGCAGGGTGCGCTGGTTGCGCATATCAAAGGCGCCATCACCGACCCAGAACAGCACTTCGGTGGTTTTCACCTCCGACAGCAGTTGCAGGTTGAGGTCGGCAGCCCAGTTCATACGGCCACCGGGGGCGAAACCGCCCGGGTTGTCGGTGGCGATCAGGTTTTCCAGCACTTCGGCGCCCTTGTTCGGGGTCGCGCCCTTCTCCAGGGTGAGGTGGCGGCGCATGTCGACGATGGCATCGACGTGCTCGATCATCATCGGGCATTCCTCGACGCAGGCGCGGCAGGTGGTGCACGACCACAGCGTCTCGGCATCGACCAGGCCGTTGACGATCGGCTGGTGCGGATTACCGCCGTGCTCGCCGATCGGCTTGCCTGGGTACGGGCTGCCCGCGAACTGCGCGTCGGTACCACCGGCCAGGCCGATGACCATGTCCTGGATGAGTTTTTTCGGGTTCAGCGGCTGGCCGGCGGCGTACGCCGGGCACATGGCTTCACATTTGCCGCACTGCACGCAGGCGTCGAAGCCGAGCAGCTGGTTCCAGGTGAAGTCCACCGGTTTTTCCACGCCCAGTGGCGCGTTGCGGTCTTCCAGGTCCAGCGGCTTGAGGCCGGTGGAGCGGCCGCCGCCGAAGCGCTCGGCGCGGCGGTGCCAGGCCAGATGCAGGGCACCGGCGAAGGCGTGCTTCATCGGGCCGCCCCAGGTCATGCCGAAGAACAGCTCCGACACGCCCCACAGCACGCCCAGGCCGAGCACCGCGACCATCACCCAGCCGCCGGTGTTGGCAGGCAGGATGCCGGCCACCGGCAAGGTGGCGATGAAGAAGCTGGCGGCGAACACCAGCAGGCTTTTCGGCAGGCGCATCCACGGGCCTTTGGACAGGCGCGAAGGCGGGTTGAGCCGGCGTTTGAAGACGAAGATGGCACCGCTGAACATGATCACCGTGGCCACCAGCAGGGCGTAGCCGAGGATCTTGCTCTGCAGGCCGAAGCCGTGCACCAGGATGGCAAGCACCGCCGACAGCACAAAGCCGCCCGCCGTGGCCACGTGGGTCTTGGACATGTACTTGTCGCGCTCGACCACGTGGTGCAAGTCCACCAGGTAGCGCCGCGGCATGGCCAGCAGGCCGCCGATCAGGTCGACCTTTGACGGTCGGCCGCGCCGCCACATGCGCACCCGGCGCAGGGCGCCGAGCACCGCCAGGCCAAAGGCAGCGAACAGCAGGATGGGTAGAAGGGTGTTCAACATGGGAGGCTCCCACAAACAGCTGAATTCGTGCGCCGCTATCAAGGGCGTCGCGGACCCTGTGGGAGCGGGCTTGCCCGCTCCCACAGGGGGCCAGTCCCGCCCCGAAAGGGGCGGTGTTCATGCCACCAGGATCAAAAGTCCTTGCACAGCCGCAAGGCGTCGTAGATCGCCGCGTGCACGTTACGCTGGGCCACGCAGTCGCCGATGCGGTACAACAGGTAGCCCTCGCCCGGCTGGCTGAGGATCGGCTGCGGCTTGATGGCGAACAGCGCCTCCACATCGATCTGGCCCTTGTTGCGCGAGCCGTCCTTCAGCGCGTAGTACAGTTCTTCATCCGGCCGCACGCCGTTCTCGACCACCACCTGGTCGACCACGCGTTCTTCCTTGGCGCCGGTGTACTCGTTCTCCAGCACCGCCACCAGCTTGTCGCCTTCGCGGTAGACCTTTTCCAGCATCATGTCGCCGGTCATGATCACTTCTTTGGGGTACATGCTGCGGTAGTAGGTCGGGAAGGTCGTGCCGCCCATCGCCACGCCCGGCTTGATGTCATCGGTGACGATCTCGACCTGGCTGCCTTTGTCGGCGATGAAGTCTGCCGTCGACATGCCGGTGAATTCGCAGATGGTGTCGTACACCAGCACGTTCTTGCCCGGCGCAACCTTGCCGTCGAGCACATCCCAGCTGCTGACCACCAACCCTTCGGCGGCGCCCCAGTGCTCGTTCTGCTCGACGAACGGGTGGCCGCCCACCGCCAGCACGATGACGTCCGGGCGCAGGTCCTGGATGGCGTCCACGCTGGCAGCGGTGCCCAGGCGCAGGTCGACTTTCAGGCGCGCCAGCTCCAGCTGGTACCAGCGGGTGATGCCGGCGATCTGGTCACGTTGCGGGGCCTTGGCGGCGATGGTGATCTGGCCGCCGATCTGGTCTTTCTTCTCGAACAGGGTCACGTCGTGGCCACGCTCGGCAGCCACACGCGCCGCTTCCATGCCGGCTGGGCCGGCACCCACCACCACCACCTTGCGCTTGACGCCGGTGGTCTTCTCGATGATGTGCGGCACACCCATGTATTCACGGGAGGTCGCGGCGTTCTGGATGCACAGTACATCCAGGCCCTGGTACTGGCGGTCGATGCAATAGTTGGCACCGACGCACTGTTTGATCTGGTCGATCTGGCCCATCTTGATCTTGGCGATCAGGTGCGGGTCAGCCATGTGCGCGCGGGTCATGCCGACCATGTCCACATAACCGCCTTCGAGGATGCGCGTGGCCTGGTTCGGGTCCTTGATGTTCTGCGCGTGCAGCACCGGCACCTTGACCACTTCCTTGATGCCGGCCGCCAGGTGCAGGAAGGGCTCCGGCGGGTAGCTCATGTTGGGGATGACGTTGGCCAGGGTGTTGTGGGTGTCGCAACCCGAGCCGACCACGCCGATGAAGTCGAGCATGCCGGTGCCGTCGTAGTACGCGGCGATCTGCTTCATGTCCTCGTGGCTGAGGCCATCAGGGTGGAACTCGTCACCACAGATACGCATGCCCACGCAGAAGTCGTCGCCGACTTCGGCACGCACCGCCTTGAGCACTTCCAGGCCGAATTTCATGCGGCCTTCGAAGGTGCCGCCCCATTCGTCGGTACGCTTGTTGACCCGCGGGCTCCAGAACTGGTCGATCATGTGCTGGTGCACGGCCGACAGTTCCACGCCGTCCAGGCCGCCCTCTTTGGCACGCCGCGCAGCCTGCG
>Ga0213824_1000979_pt1 | contig 18559 bp, 20 predicted proteins | sample MC6MC0906MG_FD_179892 | JGI IMG/M metagenome (GOLD analysis project Ga0213824, IMG submission 179892) | Enriched soil aggregate microbial communities from Iowa State University, Ames, United States - MC6-MC0906-MG | ecosystem: Environmental > Terrestrial > Soil > Unclassified | place: USA: Iowa...
GGTTCTCCTGCTTAAAATGGGCAGGAGATTTTTATTGTTTTTTGTTCTTAATAAAGGGATGATCCTTCTTAATGGCGAATAATTATATGGATTGCCCCATACACTTCAACGGGGTGATTAAAACGCTTTCATTATTGGAGGGGGATATTCGCAATGATGCAAACACCTTTAAAGATGACTCAAATGATTGAACGAGCAGAAAAGTTTTTTCCAAAGAAACAAGTTATATCAAGAACCGCAAGTGGTATTCAAAGATTTACCTACAAACAAATTGCCGAAAGAACGAGAAGACTTGCCGATAGTCTAGTTAAATTAGGAGTTACAAAAGGTGAGAGGGTCGGAACATTAGCATGGAATCACCACCGCCACCTGGAAGCCTACTTTGCCATTCCATGTATGGGTGCCGTGCTGCACACAATTAACATCCGATTATCACCTCAGCATATTTCCTACATTATCAATCACGCAGAAGATAAAGTTCTCCTCATTGACGCAGACATACTGCCATTACTTGAAAGCTGCGCTGCAGAATTAAAAACTGTTAAGGCATTTATCATTATGACTGATGAAAAAGAATTGCCGGAAACAACACTCTCTCCTGTTTATCATTATGAACAGCTTTTAGCTGAAGCAAATCCCGAATTCAAATACCCAGAAGATCTTGATGAAAATGATCCTGCCGGTATGTGCTATACATCTGCTACGACTGGAAACCCAAAAGGAGTTGTCTATTCCCATCGAGGTATTTTTCTGCACAGTTTGGCATTAGGTCTTGCCGACAATGCAGCCATTAGTGAAAAAGATATCGCTTTGACTGTTGTCCCCATGTTCCATGCAAATGCCTGGGGCATGCCGTTTTCAGGAGTATGGTTTGGTGCTACTCTCGTTCTTCCTGGGCCATATTTTACACCTAAATTATTGGCGGAGTTAATTGAACAAGAAAAAGTCACGATCACGAGCGGCGTTCCGACAATCTGGCTGGGATTACTAAAGGAACTTGATGAAGGTTCCTATGACCTAAGTAGTTTAAGAGGAATTTTATGCGGTGGTTCAGCAGCACCAAAAGGGATGATAAAAGCTTTTGAGCAAAAATATAATGTGCCATTCATGCACGCATACGGGATGACTGAAACAAGTCCGCTTGCGCTCTTTTCAAATCTAAAAAGCTACCAAGAAGAATTAGATTATGAGGAGAGACTAGAACTGCGGGCAAAACAAGGACTCATTGTCCCAGGGTTAGAAATAAAAATCCTTGGTAAGGATGGCGAGGTCGCCTGGGACGGCAAAGAAATGGGTGAATTGTGCATTCGCGGTCCATGGATTGCCTCTGCTTATTATAAAGATGAGAGGACAAAGGATGCATTTCACGATGGCTGGCTCCACACCGGGGATGTCGTCACGATTGACGAGGAAGGTTTTGTGAAAATCGTTGACCGTACAAAGGATTTAATTAAGAGTGGCGGCGAGTGGATTTCATCGGTAGATTTAGAAAATGCCCTAATGGCACATGAGGCTGTGTTTGAAGCGGCAGTTGTCGCTGTTCCCCATGAAAGATGGCAGGAAAGGCCATTAGCATGTGTCGTGTTAAAGGATGCTTATAAAGGGAAAACAGGAAAGGATGAATTAATAGAATTTTTAAAACCGCAGTTTGCTAAATGGTGGATTCCAGATGATATCCTTTTCCTTGAGGAAATTCCTAAGACATCAGTTGGTAAATTCCTGAAGATGGCCTTACGAGATCAGGTGAAAAAAGAACTATCGCGAAAAAGTTAACAAAAAGGGGGCGGGGGATTTTTCCTTTGCCTTTTGCTATGATTTTTTTGAAAGGGAAAAGAAAATTCAATATATTAAGAAAGTTTGTTTTTATTCCTGACCATTCCGTATATAATGGAATTGTATGAAGAAAAGGGGGGATTTGCCGTGTCAATCAATTTTGTAACGGATAAGGTAAATTTGCGAGTAGATGGCCGTGTTGCAACACTTGAAATGAACAGACCGGAAGCATTAAACGCAATGGATACTGATGTTATTAAGGGGCTTGTTTTCAAACTAAAAGAAATAAGCGATTCAGATGAAATTGATATTGTGGTGATAACAGGAAGAGGCAGAGCCTTTTCAGCAGGCGGCGACATTAAAACGATGCTTTCAAACATAAATGAGAGCGATTTCTTTCCGGTCATGGACTGCATAAGTGAATTGATCATTACTCTTTATAGCATGCCGAAACTAACTATTAGTGCTGTTTCAGGTGCAGCTGCAGGCTTAGGATTTAGTTTAGCATTGGCGACAGACTATATTATTGCTGACAAAACAAGCAAGCTGGCGATGAATTTTATTGGCATTGGTTTAATTCCTGACGGAGGTGCCCACTTCTTTTTAGAAAAAAGATTGGGTGAGACGAAGGCAAAGCAAGTGATTTGGGACGGAAAAATGCTCAGTGCGGATGAAGCGTTAAAGCTGGGACTGATTCAAGAGGTAGCAGATGGTGAACTTCAGCAGACTTTAGAGACAAGGGTCGCTGATTGGTTAAGCCGTCCCGTTCAGGCGATGATTAAAACGAAAAAAATTATGGCAGAGAAGAACCGTCCGCAATTATTAAAAATCCTGGAATTAGAAAAATACGGACAGCAAAAAATGCGTGAAACTATTGACCATCAAGAAGGGATCAAAGCCTTTATCGAAAAAAGAAAACCGAGATATATCGGAAAGTAAAAAAACAAAGAAGCTCACCGAGCTTCTTTGTTTTTTTAGAAAGCATAATTTTTCGACTTTGAGAATTGTCCAGCTCCAGCGCCCAGCGGCTAGTGTACTTGCCCTCTCCTCCCTACGATAAGTCAACATCGAATCGACTTAAGCTCCGTGTTTCCTTTATCTCAGTCGGAGCGGTCTAGTCCATACGCCGCTAAACGGGCGCTTGCGCCTTTCTTATTTAAGAATGAAAAAGCAGCAGCTTGCCGCTTGGTGATGTGCATCGATGCGTCTTTTCTAATAAGTTTTTCTCTAATAATAGTTGTTCCCCATGTTTCTTTGCTGCGTCATCATTTTCAGCTTCAAAGGTTTCGTCTAAAAGCTTTTCGCCATTTGCTTCAAATGCTGTTAATTTATAATTTTTCATTACAAAAACCCCTTTATAAATTAATATAGTACTATTTTTGCACAATTCTTAAAATAGTGCAAAAAAAGATAATGAAACCATTATATGGTATATTCGTATTAAAGAAGGAAAGGGGGAAGTAAAATGGTTCTTAAACTTGAACATGTTACTAAACGTTTTGGACAATTTACGGCCGTGGACGATTTATCGTTAACAATTCCTGAAAAAGAAATGTTTGGTTTCTTAGGAGCAAACGGTGCCGGAAAAACAACTACGTTTCGGATGATATTAGGTTTACTCGACAGTACCGCCGGAAGAATAACTTGGGATGATCGGCCGATTGATTATTCAACCAGCCATTTGGTCGGCTATCTGCCAGAGGAAAGAGGCTTATATCCGAAGCTGAAAGTCCTTGACCAAATCATCTATTTAGCGAGATTAAGAGGCATGCAAAAGAATGAGGCACTTATCGAACTAAAATCCTGGCTGGAGCGATTTAAAATTTCAGAGTATGAGAATAAAAAGGTGGAGGAGTTATCCAAGGGAAACCAACAGAAAATCCAATTCATTGCTGCTGTTGTACATAGACCCAAATTATTAATTCTGGATGAACCATTTAGCGGACTTGATCCCGTAAATGTGGAAATGCTTAAGGATGCTGTCTTAACCCTTAAACAAAAAGGGGCAACCATCGTATTCTCAAGTCATCAAATGCATCATGTTGAGGAGATGTGCGAGCATCTCTGCATTATGCAAAAAGGAAAACCTGTAGTCCATGGTGCATTAAAGGAGATTAAACGCGAGTTTGGCAAAAAGAATCTCATTATCCATGCTGAATTTCCTCTAGATTCATTGAAAAATTATCCGGGTGTTGTAAAGGCTACACCTACGATGGAAGGTATTCTATTACAGATTGAAGGAGAAAGGGTGGCAGAAAGTATACTTAAAGAGATTGTAGGCAAAGGATTCATTCGAAAATTTGCCCTCGAAGAGCCTTCTTTAAATGATATTTTTATCGAGAAAGTAGGTAATTCTTATGAATAGTTTTTGGATTATCTTATTTCATACTTATCTAAACAAACTAAAAAGTAAATCGTTTATCGTTACGACACTTCTGACCGTTGTTCTCGTACTAGCCCTAACAAATATCAATAATATCATAGATATTTTCGATAAAAATGGCGGAAAAGAGAATGTTGCAGTGTTGGATGAAAGTGGGGCACTTTACGAGCCTTTTAAACAGCAACTAAAAACAATTAACAAAGATATTAATCTAAAGCTTTACAAGGGAAGTGAAAAGGAGGCTGAAAAAGCGGTAGAAAAAGGTGATGTTACAGGAGTTATTCAGTTACGATATAATGCAGAAAAACTGCCGGAAGCGACTTATAAAGCAATGAGCATCGCAGATTCCTCACTATTTACTGATCTTCAGACAGCATTACAGCAAGTAAAAACGATGCAAGCAGCTTCACAGATTAATTTGGATCCTGCTCAGCTGCAAAAGCTTTATGAACCAGTTTCTTTTGAGAAATTTGCGCTAGAGAAAAATGCCAAAACGGAAGAGGAACTTAATCAAGCTCGGGGACTCGTTTACGTTCTGCTGTTTATCATTTATTTCGCCGTCATCATGTACGCCAACATGATTGCGATGGAGGTAGCGACAGAAAAGTCCTCAAGGGTAATGGAAATATTAATTTCGAGTGTTTCGCCAATTAAGCAAATGTTTGCAAAAATATTGGGGATTGGACTATTAAGTCTGACGCAATTGGCAGTATTTCTGATTGTTGGTTACTACTCGTTATCAAAAAATATGGAATCATTAAAAGATGGCTTTTTTGGTGTATACGGGTTTGGTGATATTCCAGTAGAGACAATCGTTTATGCTGTTATTTTCTTTATTCTCGGCTACTTCCTTTATGCCACTCTTGCTGCCTTTTTGGGCTCTCTTGTCAGTCGGATTGAAGATGTGCAGCAGATGATTACGCCGATGACGTTACTTGTGGTGGCAGGATTTATGATTGCTATGTTTGGACTTGGTAAACCTGATGCACCATTCATTACAGCAACGTCTTATATTCCTTTCTTTACACCAATGATAATGTTTTTACGAGTTGGAATGTTGACAATCCCGGCATGGGAAGCAATCTTAGGAATCCTTATACTTGTTGCAACCATCGCTGTGTTAGCTATATTTGGAGCCCGTGTCTATCGAGGCGGCGTCTTAATGTATGGGAAGTCAAATTCCTATAAAGATATTAAAAAGGCACTGCAATTAACTAAAAACGAATAACGGATTTAGAGCTTTATCATTTTTGATAAGGCTCTTTATTCTTTTTGAAACAGAACGTGCATTCGTTTTTTGGAAATGCTACAATGGAGAAAAGACGGTGAAAGGAATTTTTTATGAAAATGATATCGTTTATTCATGCAGCGGACCTTCATTTAGACAGCCCTATGATCGGATTAAAGCATTTGCCGGCAAATATCTTTTCTAGGGTGAAAGAGAGTACCTTTACAGCCTTAAAAAAGCTAACAGCCGCGGCTATCGAGCTGCAGGTTGATTTTGTCATCTTAGCGGGCGATTTATTCGATGGAGAGGACCGCAGCTTACGAGCACAATCGCGCTTTCGAAAGGAAATGTTGAAGCTTGAGGAAAAGAATATTCCCGTTTATGTCGTTCATGGAAACCACGACCATTTAAATGGTTCATGGGTGCACCTGGACATGCCGGCGAATGTTCACCTGTTTCATAGTGAGGTGGAAACAAAGGCGCTGAACACGAAGAGAGGTGAATGCGTCCATCTTTATGGCTTTAGCTACCCAACACGGCATGTGTTTGATCGTAAAATAGATGAATATAAGAAGGCAAAGGGAGCAGATTTTCATATCGGCATTCTACATGGCAATGAAAGTGCGGGAACTGAGCACGATAACTATGCTCCATTTTCAGTTAAGGATTTACAGGAAAAAGACTTTGATTATTGGGCCTTGGGACATATCCATAAACGGGCTGTTTTGTCTGAAAATCCGCCCATTGTCTATCCAGGTAATATCCAAGGAAGAAATAAGAAAGAATCAGGCAGTAAAGGGTTTTATCATGTTACACTGACAGATCTTGATATAAAAATGGACTTTATCGAGTCATCCGATTTGATCTGGGAGGAGGCAGTGATTGATGCTGCCGCTGCAAGTTGCTTTCAAGATGTCCTTCGTTTATGCCAAACTGCAATCAATAGTGTTCGTAGAGTTCAACAGGGAACACTTTTAACTCTTTTTATAAAAAATATTCAATTGATCGATGACCGCGAAAAAAGAAGCTTGCATAGCGAGCTTCTAGAGCTTCTATTTGAAGAAGAAGAGGATGAGGAGTCCTTTGTTTGGATAGTGGACTTAATCATCACAGAAAGTTTCCATATTGACAAAGAACAATTGAAAACAGAAGCCAATTTTTATGCGGAGCTATTTGAAACAATTGCTCATTTTGAATATGTCGATCACGCTTTAGCTCCATTGTATGAGCATCAATTAGGGAGAAAATATTTATCTCATTTATCAACATCAGAGCAAAAAGAACTGATTGAAAAAGCGGAGAAAATGCTAATTGAATTACTTTATCAACCATAAGAAAGGGGGGATATTATTTGAAAATTATTGAGATACACATATACGGCTATGGACAATTAGAGAATGTCATTATTACGAACCTTGGTGATTTTCAAGTTTTTTATGGTGAAAATGAAGCTGGCAAATCTACGATTATGGCTTTTATTCATGGAATATTATTCGGCTTTCCCACCAAACAACAAGCCGAGCTGCGCTACGAGCCAAAACATAGTACAAAATACGGCGGCAAAATTAGAATTTATCATGAAGAGCTAGGTTACGCTGTCGTTGAGCGGATTAAAGGAAAAGCTGCAGGCGATGTGAAGGTACTCTTGGATACGGGAACGATTGGCGGTGAAGAGCTTTTAAAACAACTGACAGCGAATTTTGATAAAAGCTTATTCCAATCCATTTATTCCTTTAATTTGCATGGCTTGCAAAATATTCACCAAATGAAAGGTGAAGAAATTGGTAAATTCCTGTTCTCGGCCGGTGCATTAGGAACAGAGCAGTTATCAAAAGCTGAAACTCTCCTGCAGAAAGAGTTAGATTCTCGCTTTAAACCGTCTGGCAAGAAACCAATTTTGAATGAAAAATTACTGGAGCTACATGAAATAAATGGAGAATTGAAAAAAGCAGCAGCAAAAAATAAGGAATATGAAAATTTGGTTACAAAAAGAGAGATGCTTCAGAAGGAAATGGCAGCAATAAACGACTCGCTTCATGGAATTAGCGACAGGGTCGAGAAATTGAATGAATGGAAGAGAATTGAGTCTATCGTCAAAGAAGAAAAGTGGACGAAGACGGAGATTAACAAACTGGGAGAAATCAAGTTCCCTGCGCGCGGGATTGAAAGAATTGAAAAATTTAATCAGCTAATTCACCCCTATAATGCTGAAATAAAAAGTATTGCCGAGAGAATTGAAAATTTGAAAAAGGAATTGGCTGATATCAAGCCAGATCTTCCATTTCTTGATAATGAGACAGCAATCTTAACATTGCTTGATCAAGTTCCGATTATGGAGCAATTAAGGCATGAGAAACAGCAATGTGAAGCGAAACTAACAGAGTATGAAGATAAGCTTTCCATTACAAGAGAGAAGCTTCATTTACCTTTAAATGACGAAGAAATTTCTTCTATTAATACTAATATATTCATGAAAAATCAAGTGGAGATAGTTTCTCGAAAAAGACAAAAACTTGTCGAAGTAAAGGAAGAGTTAGAGGATCGGTTTCAGGAAGAAAAAATTACATTAGAAGAAATAGAAAAGGATGTCCGATTTGCTGAGAGCCAGGTTCTCCCTAAACAGGAAAGGGACCTGATTGAGGAGCAAGTTAGTGATAGAAATGATAAGAAGAACTTGGAATGGGAATTAAAGAACTTACAGGATAAAATCGAATTCTATCAACAGGCATTTGATCGAGAGAAAGCCGTGTATGAACGCATGAAAAAGCAGAAAGGGTTTCAGTTTTTTTTATTTGAGTTCATTTTATTAGGGCTGACATTGTATAGCTTGTTAACAAAGGATTGGGTTCTCTTATTTTTGGGCGTATTAGGATGTATGGCAATTGCTATTTTTATGGCGAAAAGCACAAAACCCTTTAAAGAAGGAGAAATGAAGGAAACACTTAATGGTTTAAGAGAAAAAGAAAAACAGTTAAAGCAAAAACTCCAATCCTTAGTATATTTGGATATCACAAAGCTCGAGAACCAATTAATGCTGGATAATCAAAGGAGAGAAGAGCTGCAGACGTTAAAAACGAAGCTAAAACAGCAGCACTCTCAATACGAAAGGATACTTGCTAAAATTGAAGAATGGGATGTAGAGTCAGCCCAAAATAAAGAAAAGCTGTTATCCATAAGCAGTGAATTAAAGATACCTGAATATATTGCAGCATCTTTTTTACAAGAAGCTTTCGAATTAATTGAGCAAAATAAGTCTATTTACAGAGATAAAAAACAATTGCATATCAGACTAGAGCAAATAAATCAGGAGCAGGCGAAAATAGTGGAAGGCTTAGAATCTTATGAGAATCGTTTTTTGCAAGAAAAAGGCTTAGATTTACATAATACTGCCTATCTTCTACGAAACAAGCTTAAGGAAGAGCATGAAAAGCAAATTAAGAGTCAAGAGAGACTGGGTAAGCTTGACGACCTTAAAGCTGATTTGAAGCAAAAATCTCAAGAACTGGAGCTTTTACAAGCTGAACACAACAAGCTCTTACAGGCTGCAAAGGTAGCAACAGAGCAGCAATTCTATAAACTTGGAGAACAAGCTGAAAAACATAGCAAGCTTTTTGAAAGACTTGATCATCTTCAGAGCCAGCTTCAATATTCAATCCTTCCTGAACAGGTTAGAGAAAGCTATTTATCTATTCATAATTGTGATGAAGTAATCGCGGAATGTAATCTTGAAGCACAACATTTGCAAGCAAATTTGAAAGAGCTTCAAGAGGAGCATGCTTCAATAAAGTATGAGATTCAAATACTAGAAGAAGGCGGTGTGTATTCAGACATTCTCCACCACTACAAGCAGAAAAAATTTGAACTGGAAGTGACAGCAAAAGAGTGGTCTGTCTATAGCTTAGCTCAAGAGATTTTGTCGCAAACGATAGATAAATATAAAAACATTCATTTACCAAGGATGCTATCCAAAGCGGAAGAATACATGTCTTTTCTCACAAATAGCAGCTACCAAAGGATTCATTTGCAGAATTCAGGTTCTGGTTTCCTTGTCGAGAGAGAGGATCATACTCTATTTGAAGCAAATGAGCTAAGTCAAGGAACCATGGAACAGTTATATGTATCCATTCGGCTTGCTTTGGCAACAACGCTTTATGAAAAATACCAGTTTCCCATTATCATTGACGATAGCTTTGTTAATTTCGATGCAAAAAGAACACACAAAGTGATTGAACTTCTTAAAAGGCTTGAAAGGAATCAAATATTATTTTTTACTTGTCATTCACACTTACTTCAGCATTTCCGGAGGGAAAATATTCTATCATTAGAAAAAGGTGCTGCTTTAGATTATTTAATAGAGAAATAGTTGTATATGTTATACTCATTCTATGGGAAGGAGCGTGGATAGGTTGGAAAAAGGAATATTACATTATGACGTTGGAGAACAGGTTGAATTATTTCTCTTAATAAAAAGTTCGACAAAAGGGATTGCGAGTAATGGGAAGCCTTTTTTGACATTAATTCTGCAAGATCAAAGCGGAGAAATTGAGGCAAAACTTTGGGATGCTGGTGAGGAAGATGAAAAAAATTACGCAGCTCAAAATATTGTAAAGATACTTGGGGAAGTACAAAATTATCGCGGCAAAAGTCAGCTGAAAATTCGCCAGATCCGAAAAACAGGCCCTTCTGATGGGGTGAAGCTGGATGATTTTCTTGAGACCGCTCCACTTAGTCAGGAAGAAATGGCCAGCAAGCTGACACAGTATATTTTTGAAATGAAAAATCCTAACATCCAAAGGATAACCCGCCATTTAATAAAGAAACATCAAAAGTCCTTTTTGGAATATCCTGCTGCCACTAAAAATCATCATGAGTTTGTTTCTGGACTTGCATATCACGTTGTTAGCATGCTTGACTTGGCAAAGGCAATTGCTTCGCTATATCCTAGTCTTGATAAGGACCTACTGTATGCTGGAGTCATTTTACATGATATGGGGAAGGTAATGGAATTATCGGGTCCGGTTTCAACGGTTTATACCATTGAGGGAAATTTGTTAGGTCATATTACCATTATGATTAACGAAATTGGCAAAGCAGCCGAAGAACTTGGGATTTCCGGGGAAGAGGTGTTAATTTTACAACATCTTGTTCTAAGTCATCATGGAAAAGCGGAATGGGGCAGTCCAAAACCGCCATTGATCAAGGAAGCAGAAATTCTCCATTATATAGATAATCTTGATGCAAAAATGAACATGCTTGACCGTGCGTTAGAAAGAGTGAAGCCTGGTGAATTTTCAGAACGAATTTTTGCCTTGGATAACCGGTCATTTTATAAGCCAGTGTTTCATAAATAATGAATAACCCACATGTTGGGTTATTTTTTTTTGAAAGAATAGAATATTTTTCAAAAAATCGAATAAGTTGTAATACAAAAGTGGACAACCACTAGAGAAGGGAGCAAGAGAATTGACTATTCCTATTTGGATTTATGCAGTTGTGGTTGGAATTGTGATCAGTGCCCTCATGGCGATCAAAACGGGCAGGGAAGAACGGCAGTTAGAATTGGAAGAAATCGAGAGCGAAGGAGAAATCTATATTAAACGTCTGGAGCGTGAAAAGGAATTGCGAGAAGAACTTAGGGACACAGGGGAATAAGAAAAGCGGAAGTGACTTTATGTGCACTTCCGCTTTTTCTTAGCTATTAGGAAAGTATAAATTTTTCAAATTTATACTTTCCTAACGCATAAGTGCAACTACGCCTCTGTCTTCGCCCTTAGGGGCTCGCCAATCGGCGAGTTTTCTTTATAGTATTAGAATTTATAACAATGCACTGTGAATTGTTCAGCTCCAGCGCCCAGCGGCTAGTGTACTAGCGGCTAACGTGCGCTTCCGCTCTTATTGTTTCGCTGCAGATTTTTGCGCCTCAAGTGCGTCCTTTAAGTCTTTATCGGTTACTTTTACGTTTGCTGCTTTTAGTTCACGCTGCATCGCTTTGTTGATAACATCACTAGTTAATTTAGATTGTTTTACTTGATACTCAATCTCTTTCTTCATTTCTTCATATGGCTTTTTCTCTTTTTTCTCTGTCACTTGGATAATATGATACCCAAATTGTGTTTTTACTGGTGCACTAATTTCATTAGCTTTAAGAGCAAAAGCTGCCTTTACAAAGTCAGGATCATATTGAGCTTTATTCGTATTGTTGATTGTACCTAAATCGCCGCCATTTTGAGCGGAAGCTGTATCTGTTGAGTATTCTTTCGCGACATCTTCAAATTTTGCTCCGTCATCAAGCTTTTTCTTTACTTCATTTGCCGTTGCTTCATCAGCAACAAGTATATGACGTGCTTTAATATCCGGCTGATAGTTATCATAATAATCCTTTAGTTCTTTTTCCGTTACTTTTACGTCTTTCATTGCTGCTTTTTCCTGCATCATACCAAGTTTCATTGTTTTCTTGAAATCTGCTTCGCTTTTATACCCATATTGTGCAAGGGTTGCTTCAAAATTTGCACCAAGCTCTGATTTTAATTGATCAATTTTTTCATTTAATTCTTTATCTGATATTTTGTAATTCTTTGAAAGAACTTTTTCATACATAAGCTGTTGAAGGGCTTGGTCACCAACCTTGTCCTTCATTGCGTTGTAAAGCTCTTCTTGTGTAACATTTCCTGCCTTACTTTCTGCCACTGTATTAGATCCACTTTGATTACAAGCGCCTAATGTAAGAACCCCACCAGTTAATGTAAGGGCTAATATCCATTTTTTCATGCTGAATCTCTCCTAAACAGTAAATTCTTATGGGCTTTATGTCCACATCCTTTACTATAACATAAATGGGAACTACTGCAAAAATAAAAGGTATAAGTATTTATTAAAAATTACATAAAGGCAGTATAGGACTTTTCCATAAAAAATATGGTAAGTGCCTAAACGAAATGAAGACTTGATGAATAGTATATGTTAGCAAATGAAAAAGGAGGTATATCGATGAGTGGTGGAGGATTTGGAGCTGGCTTTGCATTAATTGTAGTCCTTTTCATCTTATTGGTTATTGTTGGGGCTGCTTGGATTTGTTAAAAAGGAAAATTACTTTTATGGACAGGAGGTAAAGAGATATGTCTGGTGGAGTAGGTTACGGTGGAGGATTTGCGTTAGTCGTAGTCCTTTTCATCCTATTAGTTATCATTGGAGCTGCTTGGATCTATTAAGAAAAATAGCAACAAACAAAAGCGATGAGAACTTCCTCATCGCTTCGATTTTTTATAAGTTGTTTCTAAAATGACAAATCCAAACCATTTACTTCTTTTCATCGTTGGATTATGTATATAAAATTTCCACGTATGATGATATCAGTAATATCGTAATAAGAACATTTATGGTGCGGAATACCTTATGCTGGTTTTCCTCCGGGATTTCTTTTTGGATACAAAGAGAATAGGTCATTTTATTTACATAAAACAAAATAAAAATAGCGAAGACAATAAAAACGGAGATCATCAATGATTCCCTCCCTGTTGTTCATGTTATGTTTTATACAATACCAAAAATAACAAAAAAAAGATAGTCAAAAAGAATAGAAGAATGGTAGACTTTTTTCGACCATAAATAAATCCAGTATGAGCTAATGACATATTATTTTTTATATAATATAAAAAGGTTTACCCTGCTCCTTAAATGGTGAATAATGAACATAGGGTAATGAAAGGTTCGAAAAGAGGGCTATTGTTATGAATGAACATGAATTGCTGTTGAAAAGAATTAATCTACTTGAATATCACCAGAAGCTGTTAGTGAAGCTGATAAATAACCCAAATCTTGAATTTTATAAGCTAATCATCGAATATGGGTTAACCGAGCAAGAAATAGACAAGTTCTATTATTTATGTAACGAATTGAGCATAAAATTAGACAAACAAAAAGCGGAAGGGTATGTTTACTTTCATCCGCTTTTTGTTGAATTGTCAGCCTCTTTACCTGCTAAGATGAAGATAGAAGAGGTGATAATGGCATGCTTACTCCAGAAAATACATGAGCCTCTTTTTCAAGAGTTCGAAAAATATTTAAAATAGATTTTTTACGCTAACTCTTGTTCCGTCTTTTTCGCCTTTTTCAGTGTCCCATTTTCTTCAACGAATTCACTTTCAATGTTATGAAAAGAACGTTCAAAGATCTCCATAAAATCTTCACCGTAAATGTTGCGAACAATCGCCATCATTTCAATAATATCCGGAAACTTACCATATAATTCCCGCAGTGGCAAAGCACCTGAAAAAGCGGCATTTTCATTTGGCTCATAAGTTTCCATTGATTGAAGTAAGATCTCTTCCCCTTTGTCGGTGAGCTGAATATAGGTATTCCGTTTGTCATTTTCCTTTTTAGAAAATTTCAACAAACCTCGTTCTTCTAATTTTTTTGAAAAATTAAAAGCTGTTGAGACATGCATTACACCGAATTTGGCTACATCCGAGATGGATGCGCCATTCAAATGGTAGGCAATCCAAAGAATATGATGTTCATTAATATTTAAATCATAAGGCTTAATCCATTGCTGCCAGTCTTTTTCAATTGACTTCCATAACGCTTTACTTAGTTGCGTAATTCTCTGACTAAAAATCATCGCTTCTTTCATCGAATATTGTTTCTCGGTCATCCCCATTTTCACCTACTTTTATATTTCTCTATTATCATTATGCCAATAAAGTAAAAATTAATAAAGATATTAATTCACAAAATTTTTAGAAATTATGATATTTTTATATTGAAATTTGAAAATATTAATAAAAAAACCTAATCTTCGTTAACTTTTTGATTAAATAACTAATAAAACGCTTTTATTTGCTATATTCTGAAAATTATCTTTCTAACTCTTGGATTATTTCTTTTATTTCAACAAGTTCTCTTTGAATCGCTTGTTGTTGAGGGTGTATCTCTTTCTCCCATTGGGTGAGAGAGGTTTTAACTTCAGACAGAAACTTTGAAATATTCGTTTTTCCTTCTTTCGTTGCAATAGTGGCAGAATCTTTTAATTGCATTAGGTTTGTTTTAAGATCGTGCAATTGCTTAAGCACCAACTGTTTTTTCTTTTTTATTCGAACTCTGGTAACATCTCCTGAATTTGGAGCAGTTAGCATTGTACTAATACCCGCAGCAAGGCCCCCAGCTATAAATCCATATAAAAAATGTTTTAATTTCATTTTACTTGCTACCTCCAAATAGTGACAACTTTTTGAAAATAAATTTTTTTCGAATAGTAATCTTATCATCCCGCTGCTTTAAATAGACCTTGTTCATAGGAATGGACGGTAAAACATATAAATAGTTACAAACATTGTTCTAATTTACGATACTTAGTAGGGGGACAAAAAGATGAAGAGTGTAGCTGTGATGTTATTTATTTTAAGTGCTATTCTTTTTTTGGGAGCATGTAAATATTTATTTGATTTAAACAGACCCGGTGTTTATCCGCCAAAACAAGTATTAAAGAAAAGAGCGGCTGCATTAGCCGGGGCCGGAGGAATTACCATGATAGTTGCTTTCATGCTTTCAACCTTTGCATAGTAGACTTTGTGGCATGTAATTTAAGAAAAGAACCCCATGGGGTTCTTTTCTTAAAAGGATCCCGTGCATTACTTTTGAATGACGGAAGATGATGACAAATTAGTTCTTTTTACAATTGATTGAGCCACTGGATACAAAATAACCATTACTACGGTATTAAGGGCAACAGCTGGTAAAACCCCTGCCGCAAATAGTGCTGCGAATGGCCCTGGTAAACCTACTAAGAAGTAGGCTGATCCTAAAAAGATTGCGCCTGAAACCAATGTTCCGACAGCTGTTAAAACCCCAACGCTAATAATCGAGTTTCGGTATTTTTTTAAGGCTAAAAATAAACCGAAAAAGATAAGTGCAGTTACAGGTTTATCGATAATATTCGGAATTGTCCCGCCAGGGAAACTAGTCGTTATGCCGGATAATACTCCGGTAACAATCGCCAACAGCATGACACTTTTTATTTCTGGAATAAGAATAATTCCTAAAAACATCATCGCCAGCATCATGTCTGGTTTAATGGTAAGGAACGCTGGCATAACCGTGTGTAGAACTACCCCAATTCCCGCTAAAAGTGCTAAAACTACAAGGTTCTTTGTATTCATTTCTCATCTCTCCTCTGCTACTCTAAGCTATTTGTTCCTCCTGCAGTGCAATGTTTGCCTACAGCGAAAAACTTACATTCATTATACCATAATACTATAATGTTAATAAAGATAAAATTTTCAGAAAATTAACCTTCAATTAGTCTGAGAGCTAGCTTAAAGCTGTTTATTAATAATTTCTGCCAATTCTTGTAACATTTGTGGTGTATAATCGCTTTGGTTGCTTTTCCAAACTACTCCCAATCCATCCCCTTTACCATAGCGTGGAATCAGATGAATATGGAAATGAAAAACAGTCTGGCCTGCAAGTTCTCCATTATTATTGATGGTATTTAAACCAACCGGCTTAAATTCTTTTTCGATCGCATTGGCAATGGAGGGGACAACTTCAAAAATATTTCTTGCTATTTCAGGAGTCAGTTCAAATAAGTTCTCCTTATGTACCTTCGGAATGACGAGTGTATGACCTTTTGTCACTTGACTAATGTCTAAAAACGCTAATACATGCTCATTTTCAAAAACTTTTGCTGCTGGTATTTCGCCATTAACAATTTTACAAAAAATACAATCGCTCATTTGATGCACAACCCCTCTAAAAAATGTTTGTATTATTTTACCACATAAAACTAATATGGTACTACCATTAATTTTAGAATGACAATTAATTTAAAACCCCAACTAAACGTAATAAAGGCGGTGTGAGAGGAGCTTTACCAATTTCAATAGAAGAAATTTATTACTGTCCCTCAGATTGGGAAACCTGATACATTTTTACGACAATCCTGCCTTTTCCTCGCAAGAAAAAGGCAGGATCCGCATGGAATCCTGCCCTCTCGAAGGGGAATAGCTTCAACAGATACGTTCATTTAGGAGTGTTCTTTGATAAACACCTCATTTTTCGTAGAGTGTTTTTTATAAAGATACATCATTGTTCAAGCTGACCATCCCCTATATGTTTTTATATGTTTACCCAACTTATAAAAACAGGTAGCGATCTGCGGTAAACACCTCATTTTCCGTTTATTTTTTAAGATAAACAGTTGGTGTTATTTGAACTCAAAATGGTTACCATACACATTGTACAATACAACCATCCCCTTATTTGAAACGAATAGAAGCTTACTTGTTTGAAATGTTATTGTCTTTAGCAGACACCTCATCTCAAGTTTTGATGAATTTCTTCATCGAAGTAAGTTGTTTCCCCTTCGAATATTATGATGTCCGAAAGTGATAGAAATATACTAAAAGTATTACGATAAATTGAATTCCTATTTTTATCGAGAGGAATTTGATAAAATGAAAACCATAATCATGCTACGGAAGGACGTTTGCATATGTCTTTATTAACAATTGACAATCTTGTCGGTGGGTATACAAGGAACCCTGTATTAAAGGATGTATCCTTTGAAGTTCGGGAGAAGGAATTAGTCGGACTTATTGGACTGAATGGGGCGGGGAAAAGTACAACCATTAAACATATTATTGGATTAATGGAACCACATCGCGGCACCATCAAAATTAATGGACATTCTTTTACAGAAAATAAAGAAGCTTATCGCCGCTTGTTTACGTTTGTTCCTGAAACACCGGTCTTATATGAAGAACTAACGCTAGATGAGCATTTGAAATTAACTGCCATGGCTTATGGACTGGACGAGTCTACTTATAACCAGCGAATTACTCCGCTGTTGTCAGAATTCCGGATGGAGAAGCGCTTAAACTGGTTTCCAGCTCATTTTTCCAAAGGGATGAAACAGAAGGTTATGATTATGTGTGCGTTCCTCGTACAGCCATCGCTCTATATTGTTGATGAACCTTTTGTTGGCCTAGATCCGCTTGGGATTCAATCTCTGCTTGATTTAATGAAAAAGATGAAAGAAAACGGTGCGGGAATCTTAATGTCGACACATATTCTCACCACGGCGGAAAAATATTGTGACCGCTTTGTCATTCTCCATGAAGGAAAAATACGTGCCAAAGGGACACTTGCTGAGTTAAGAGAGCAGTTCTCGATGCCAACAGCCTCTTTAGATGATTTGTATATTCAGTTGACGAAGGAAGAAAATTATGTTTGATGAGAAGAAACTGTGGAAAGATCGCGCCAGCGGTCGCATGAAAGATTTAGGGAGATATTTACGCTATATTTTCAATGGACATCTTGTCCTCGTCTTGTTATTTCTAGTTGGAACAGCAGCATTTTATTATCAAAAATGGATTGAAACACTTTCAACTGATTTTCCTGCTGAGCTTTTTTTAGCTGTAATCCTTGGATTTTTCGTAACATACAGTCCAGTTTACAACTTTCTGCTTGAAGCTGACAGAGTATTTTTACTGCCTCTAGAGGATAAATTGAAAGGATATTTTCTCCGTTCCGGGATCGCAAGCTTTGTATTTCAAGGCTATATTCTTTTAATGGTTTTGGCAATACTTATGCCGATATATGCACATGTAAATAATAATAGCTTTAGCCCATTTATCCCATTCCTCGTTGTTTTACTTATTGCGAAGGGCTGGAATTTAGCTGTTACTTGGAAAATTCATTATTACATTGAGTCATCTGTACAAAGATGGGATATCGTTGTTCGCTTTTTTCTTAATGCAGTATTTTCCTATCTTTTATTTAAACAGGCAAACCTTATGCTTCTTTTAATTATCGCATTGATTATGGGCTTTTATTATTACAGTTTTTTAGCCCGGACAAAAAAAATGAGCTTAAAGTGGGATCAATTAATTGACCACGAAGAAAAGAGAATGGCTTCCTTTTATCGATTGGCCAATATGTTTACGGATGTACCAAAATTAAAGGACACTGTTAAAAGAAGAAAATGGCTTGATTTGTTTATTAGCAGAATCCCATTTTCACACGAAAAGACCTATCTATATTTGTTTTCACGAACGTTTTTGCGCTCATCTGATTATCTGGGATTATTCCTACGTTTAACCGTGATTGGCGCGCTTGGCATCTATTTTATTTCATTTGGTTTGGGGCAAATTTTACTTAGTTCTTTATTTTTATATCTA
>Ga0213824_1000984_pt1 | contig 18503 bp, 12 predicted proteins | sample MC6MC0906MG_FD_179892 | JGI IMG/M metagenome (GOLD analysis project Ga0213824, IMG submission 179892) | Enriched soil aggregate microbial communities from Iowa State University, Ames, United States - MC6-MC0906-MG | ecosystem: Environmental > Terrestrial > Soil > Unclassified | place: USA: Iowa...
CGTGAAAAAATTGAAGCAGATCCGAAAAATCCACGCTATCTAAAGGTGGTATGGGGCGTTGGCTATAAAATGGAAAAATAAAATCGAACAATATGTAACAATAATTGGTTTCGTAGCAGGAGTTATTGGGTTAATTTATTTCGGTATCTATGCCTATCAAATGGTAAATGTTCGCTCTTCTGAGGTACTACAATTACTTGAAAGAATTTTTTAGAGGGGAGTGTTCAATGTGGTAAAAAAATGGAAATCCCTTCTTGCGCTTTTGTGTTTAATTTGGGCTATTTTCGGTATATTTACATTCACTAGGGTAGGGTATCAATATATTGGAAAATCTTATTTTCAATCTGAAAATTTTCAGCATGAAATTGATAATTTTCAATCACAGTTAGGACCATTAGTATTAAATTTACCAACTGCTGAGGGTTTAAAAAGTAAAATAGAGGTTAATCAAAATGAAATTGAAGATCATCGTAATTATTTTGGATCTTTAGGAGAACAAATCGATAGCATAAAGGCTCAATATGAGGATCGTATTCAGGAAGCTGCCAATGTGAATGCAACAGATTTAAAAACAAAGCTTGAAAAAGAACGAGATGAAAAAATAAAAGATATTACAACTAATTTTGAGGATGATGAGCATGTTCGAAAAAAAATCCTTGCTCAAAAAGAAGAAGTTGTTGATCAATATATAAAGGCAGCAAAAGACGAAGCAAAAGGTTTTACGAAAAACTATAATTATTGGTCCTATGAATTAACGAACACAGAGACAGGTAAAATATATCGTTCAGGTGATGTTTCTGAAAGCAGTACCTATAAAATAAGATATACCTCGCAGCGTCCATTAACTACTTGGAACATTAGTGATAATTTAAGTCATATTTTTTATCGAACGGATACCAATGTTGAAACAGAGACTTTAAGAGAAACTGCTGACTACACGGGCACTATTACGATTTCTAAAAAATCAGCTCAATTAGCAAGTATTATGGACGGCTATGAGCAGTTTACACGTAATCAATATATTTTCTTCTTTATTTGGATAACAGGTATTGTAGCGGCTGTTTTTGCGTGGAAAGGACGCAAAGAAGTACTGCAGGTGGTACAGGGTATCAAGGAAAAAGAAGCCCTTGCTAAGATGAAAATTGATTTTCAGCTAATAGTATTGTTTATATCTGGCTGTATATATTGGGTAACATCACAAATTGCCTTTGAATCCATCGAATACTATTACCAAAATAATTATGTAAGCTATGTACTGAGTTTTTTATTTAAAGTAGGGGCACTATTTATTGTTGGTATTTTGTTCTATGTTCAGCTGATATGGTTATATGATCGAGTGAATACGGCCAAGAAACTAGAGGGAAATTTAAAGTCCAGCTATCTATGGGCATTAGGGGATTCGATGACTGATTTATTTATCAATCGATCCATTGCACTGCATTCTTTTGTCATGATTGGTGCAGCATTCTTCGGTGGTGGTAGCCTTGTTGCTTCCATATTAATGGGTGGTGGATTCCCAGTACTAGTCTTGGGTATTTGTACAATTATAGGTATTCCGTCTATTATTGTCTTTTTATCTAGAATGGGCTATTTAAACCGCATTATGAAGGATACAAAGGATATGGCAGAGGGACGCTTAAATCGGGATGTCAAGGTAATAGGCAAATCGCCGCTTAAGGAACATGCAGAAAATCTTAATCATTTAAGAGAAGGTGTTCGTACATCTATGCATGAGCAAGCAAAAAGTGAGCGTTTAAAAACAGAGCTTATTACGAATGTTAGTCATGATTTGCGTACACCACTGACATCAATAATTACCTATACTGATTTACTAAAAAAACCTGACATTACAGAGGAAGAGCGTAAACAATACATTCATATACTAGATAAAAAATCAGAGCGTTTGAAAGTGCTGATTGAGGATTTGTTTGAGGTTTCGAAAATGGCAAGTGGCAATATCGAGCTTCACCGAAGTAGGGTCGATTTAACGCAGTTAATACAGCAAGCAGTAGGGGAACATGAGGAGGATTTAGTACAGGCTCATTTAGATTTACGAATGACCAAACCTAATGAACCAATATATGCTTATGTCGATGGGCAAAAATGGTGGAGATTAGTCGATAATTTAATTGTCAATGTATTAAAATATGCATTAGAAGGTACACGGGTTTATGTAACATTGAAACGTACAACAGATGGCGATGCTGAATTTACGGTGAAAAATGTAGCTAAATATGAAATTAGCGAGGATGCTGAGGAATTATTTGAACGCTTTAAACGAGCAGATGCTTCCCGACATACAGAGGGCTCAGGGCTGGGCTTAGCAATCGCTCAATCCATCGTAGATCTTCATGGTGCTAGAATGAGTATAGATGTGGATGGAGATTTATTTAAAGTGATTGTCCGTATTCCAGCAGTTTAATAAAAAAGCGGCAAATCAAGTTGCCGCTTTTTTAGTTTATAAACCCAAATTTTTAGCTATAATCAGCTTCATGACTTCATTGGTTCCCGCATAGATGGACATAACAGGGATATCTCGGTATCTTCGAGCAATTTTATATTCTTCCATATAACCATAGCCTCCATGTAATTGCATGCATTGGATAGCAAGCTCACGTGCATTTTCCGTGATCCAGTATTTAGCCATGGATACTTTTGTGACAACATCATTTCCTGCAATATGCTCTTCAATTAAGGATTCTAAAAAGGATTTACCAAGCTCAATTTTTGTGGCCATTTCAGCTAACTTAAACTGAGTATTTTGAAAATTACCAATAGATTTTCCAAAAGCTTCTCTTGATTTTACATAATCAATTGTCAAAGCTAACATATCCTCAGCAGCCGTCTGTGCAGCAATAGCTACTGCTAAACGTTCCTGTTGTAGCTTTTCCATCATATAGATAAAGCCTTTTCCCTCTTCACCAAGAAGGTTTTCTACAGGCACTCGACAGTCCTCGAAATATAGCTCAGCTGTATCCTGTGCGTGCATCCCAACCTTATCAAGTTTACGCCCTTTTATGAAACCTGCTGTGCCATCCTCGATGACTAGAAGGCTTATACCGCGATGTTTTTTTTCAGCCTGAGGATTTGTTTTCACCGCAACAACTGCTAAATTTGTATGAATGCCATTTGTGATAAATGTTTTTTGTCCATTAACGACATAATGATCACCGTCACGAATAGCTGTGGTTTGAATATTTGCCAAGTCGGACCCAGCTCCTGGTTCTGTCATTGCAATGGCAGTAATATAGTCGCCTGTAACACATTTAGGTAACCAACGTGCTTTTTGCTCTTGTGTGCCATATGCTTCAATATAGGGCACGACAATATCATTATGCAGGCCAATGCCAATAAGACTGGAACCTATTCTTTCCAGCTCCTCTTGAATGATAACACCAAAGCTAAAATCTAATCCAAGACCGCCAAATTGCTCTTCTACCTGTGGACATAGATAGCCCATTTCTCCAAGCTTACGCCAAAAGTTGAGTGGTATGAGGTGATCCTTTTCCCATTGTGCATAGTGCGGCTCAGCTTCCTCTGTTAAAAACTTTCGTATAGTTTTACGGAATAACTCATGCTCTGCTGATTCAAATTTATACCTTGTCATTTGAATAACACCCCTTTTAGCTAGTAAATGCGTAAATTTACTTTCTTTATTGTTATAATACTGGAAAAATTGTGAAAGTGAAAGTGCTATATTATTTTGAGTGATTCATGAAAGATGACGAAAATGTCACTAATCCCAGGAAATTGTCATGTAAAACGTGAGAAAAAATAGAAAGGGGCAGGGTACAATTTAATTGGCAATAGGACACTCGCTTTCCTTAGTAGTTTATCTTGATTCAGCGGGTGTACAAACCCCTGCTGAAATAGAGGAACTCAGGCTAAGAACTTCACATCCTGTGAAAACGCCTGAGTGACCAACATCACATTGGCCTAAAGCCCCGGCGGATGTCACGGATTTTGAAGAGGAGCTTTTCGAGTGAGCTCGAAAAAATCCGAACGCAATTACACTAGGGCGTAATTGATTCTAAGTACTTATTAAAATATGAATGGTAAAGATAATGCTATAATCAGTTAAGAATAAATGAAAGTAGAGGACTAGAATATGCCAAAAGTAATCGGTGGAATTCTTCTATTAAGTATTTATAGCGCATTAACATTTTACATAGGGTGGGGATTAAAGCAGTGGCTTGTTTCACTGGGATGGTTTCGTTATCCTATCCTCTATTGGTTAGTACTGTTTATTGCTGCATTTAGCATTGTTATCGGAAGACTGCACGAATCTTTAAAAATATTCTCAGTAATAGGGAATTACTGGATGTTTATTTTTGAATACGGATTATTGATTTGTTTAACAGCACATGTAGTAATTTGGTTAAGCCCCTTTAAAAATGTGCAAATAATTGGTAGTATAGCAATTGCTGTGTTGTTTGTACTAGGCATTGTTGGCTCCTATTTAGCGTATTCTCCTGTAGTCCGTCATTTAGAGTTCACGATGGATAAAAAGACTAGTGGCCTAGATACTTTGAGAGTTGTTGTGGCATCGGATTTTCATTTAGGTGTTCTTTCACATAAAAGACATTTAGAGCGCTTTGTTACATTATCGAATGAGGCAAAGCCAGATATTGTTTTTTTAGTTGGAGATATTGTGGATGATGATCCTAAATGGTTTGTAGATGAGGGAATGGCAGATGTGATGAAGCAGCTAACTACTACATATGGCGTGTATGGCGTACTGGGCAATCATGAATATTACGGTAAGAAAATTCCTGAGTTTGTTGAAGAGATGGAGAAAGCCCATGTGAAAATTTTACGGGATGAAACTATTCGGATTGATAATACGTTAATAGTAACTGGTCAAGAGGATCTTACTAACAAGAAAAGAAAGCAACTTGATGCCTTGAAGTTAACAGATGATCTGCCTTGGTTTGTTATGAATCATACGCCAAATGATTTAAAAACACCTGCAGATTTAGGTGTAGACTTTCATATGTCAGGACATACACATAAAGGACAGCTTTGGCCTAATCAGTATATAACATCTCGTGTATTTGAGCTCGATTACGGTTATAAGATGAAGGAGCAAATGCATACACTTGTTTCATCAGGTTTTGGCTTTTGGGGTCCTCCGATGAGGATAGGCAGCCGTTCAGAACTATGGGTAGTGGATATACGTTTACAATAACCTATAGTAGTAGCTATTTGAGGTAAGTTGATAATCTTAGATCTTCCTCTACCCATAGATAATCAGTTATATTCAAAAAAGGTAAGGTGACAACGTGGAAATCATAGAGTTATTAAAGGCACTTATTTTAGGTTTTGTAGAGGGTATGACAGAGTTTGCGCCAGTTTCGTCGACAGGTCATATGATTATTGTAGACGATATGTGGTTAAAGACAGAGGAGTTTTTAGGGATGTATCCCGCCAATACGTTTAAAATTGTTGTACAATTAGGATCTATATTAGCTGTCGTCGTAGTAATGTGGAAACGAATGCTAAATCTAGTTGGACTTTATAAAATTGATGGGCAATCAACATCTGTGAAAGGTCACTTCAACTTATTGCATGTAATTGTAGGGATGTTACCAGCAGTTGTGTTAGGTTTTGCCTTTAAAGATTTTATTGATGACCATTTATTTAAAGTAGAGCATGTTATTTACGCATTAGTGGCTGGGGCTCTTTTAATGATTGCCGCAGATAAGCTTGCTCCAAAAAGACCAAAAGTGGATTCGCTGGATAAAATCTCTTACGGTTTAGCATTTAAAGTAGGCTTAGTACAATGTTTATCACTGTGGCCAGGGTTCTCCCGTTCTGGTGCAACTATTTCTGGTGGTGTACTATTTGGTATGAGTCACCGTGTAGCAGCAGATTTTACTTTTATTATGGCAGTACCAATTATGGCAGGAGCTAGTCTAGTCTCTGTATTGAAAAACTGGGATACATTATCCATGGATTATTTGGGCTTCTATGTAGTAGGCTTTATTAGTTCATTTGTCTTTGCATTACTTTCAATTAAATTCTTTTTAGCGCTCATTTCTAAAGTGAAATTGATGCCATTTGCTATTTATCGTTTAGTATTAGCAGCCGTATTAGCCATTATTATCTTTATGTAAATTAGATAGTCACTCTTCTTTTAAAAAGACGAGTGACTTCTTAGTGTTGAAAAACAAAATGGTCAAGGAACTCTTTGTGAATACTGTGGCAAAATGAAGGTGATTTCCGTTCCAGGCTACTCGCTTTGTCCTGACGCTTCGCTTTCGCGCAGGGCAAAAGGAAAGAAGACTAAGTGCGTCACGTCCTGTGACAAGTCATCTGTACGAAAGCGTAGCGACAGCCTTCGTGACCAACCTCCTGCTGCTGCCGCTTCGCTTTCGCACAAAAAACATCTGTTGCCCCAAGCGGCTCATCGGACGCCCCAGGAAAGCACTCAGTCGGAACGGAGATCAACCCCTCGTTATGAAAAAGGCTATACTTTTTTATTTGGCACCTTGATTTCTTTGACATAATAATTTTTTTCAACAACGTGTAGTCACTCTTCTTTTAAAAGAATGAGTGGCTTTTTTATGTCGATTTAACCGTTCTTATGTAAAAAATTTAGGATAAAATCGAAAAAAGTGACTAATAAACAGTATAAAAGACTTTTATATAATTAAAGTTGGTGGGTAATTAACTCGAAAACAGACGGAATTTACCTATATATTGTAACTTTTATGGATTAGACCTTATAATAGATGCAGATGCAATCTGGATACTTGTTACTTTTAGATAATAGTTAGTAGGATAGATACAGTATGGCCAAGAACATATGCATGAGGTGGAGAGAATGTTTCGAATTGGAAATAGGCCTAAGAAAAATACAATTGAAATTTGTGATGAATCAAATATAGGGGTTATTATTCAAGATCAGGAACGTTTGTTACAAATAAATCTTATAAATCTGACTAGACAGGATTTACGGTTGATTAGGAGTTTAAAGCCTTATATCGAACGCAATGTCGTAGAGGTAGTGGCGGCATTTTATCAAGCGGTAGAAGGTGTGCCATCCTTACTTGAGGTAATTCAAAAGCATAGCTCCAGCGAGCGTTTACGCCAAACATTACGCCATCATATTATAGAAATGTTTGAAGGACGTATAGATGAAGCCTTTGTGGAAAAGAGAAGACGAGTGGCAAAAATGCATGTGAAGATTAATCTATATCCTAAATGGTATTTAGCTGCCTTTCAAAATCTTGAAAAATCATTAAGAAAAATAGTTTATCAGCTTCAGCTATCGAAGGACGATGAAGAAAAGTTTTGTGAAGCCATCAGTAAAATTTGTAATTTAGAGCAGCAGATTGTTTTAGAGGAATATGATAATTATGCGAATATATTGATGGAAGAGCACCGAAATAGTGTGCGTACACATGTTAAGGATATTATTGGTGGGATATCAACACAATTAGAGACTCAATCCCATAGTACGAATGAGACTGTTACGGAACTTATTTTTAGTGCCAAGGAAGTTAATGAATATTTGAAGGACAGTATTAATGAAGCAAAAATAATGCAAAAAGTATCCAATGAGGGTTATTCCAAAATAGTATTGATGAATGAGCAAACTGGAAAAATACATCATAAGACTGTTGATATGGCAGGAATGGTAGGGGAATTAGATAAATCCTCCTCTAAAATTAATGATGTTGTTGAAATCGTTAAAAGTATTTCTGGTCAAACAAATTTACTTGCATTGAATTCAGCGATTGAGGCTGCGCGCGCTGGTGAGCATGGGAAAGGTTTTGCTGTTGTAGCAAATGAGGTACGAAAGCTTGCAGATCAAACTAAACATTCAGTGGAGCAAATTGCTGATTTAATAAAAATGTCTAATGGGATAACAAATCAGGTTGTCCATGCAATACAAGAGATTCAAGAGCTAGTGAATAATAGTATGGAACAAAATGCAGAATCTTTAAAAGCATTTGATGCAATATCTGGCTCAGTAGAGGGCTCTATCACTAATTTCCAAAATGTTGGACAGCAAATAACAGAATTAGCTTCTATTATCGAAACGATTGGTGAATCTTCTGAGGAGTTGGAAAAAGTAGCTAATCGATTGGATACAACAATTAGAGATTTTTAAATATGTTAAAACTATGCATAAAGTCTTGCATAGTTTTTATTGTTTATTAAATCGATAAAACTACTTTTTAGAAGGATAGAACCATTTATAGATGGATGAACATAATAGTCAGGAAGAAAGTAGGCGAGAGCAAATTAACGAAGATAAGAATTCCCTAGAAAATGCTTGTACTAAGTGTTACGCTATAGGCGAATTGGGGAAATAAAAAGAGGGGTGTTCGGAGTATGAAAAAGAAATTATTTATTACACGTAAGTTCCCTACGCATATAGTGGAGCCATTGCAAGAGTATTATGAAATCGAACAATGGGAGGAGGAAGAGGAGGTTATACCGCGGGATAAATTGTTGTCGGCTGTTACCGATTGCGAGGTACTGTGGGTAACTATTGCAGATCAAGTGGATGAAGAATTGTTATCGCACGCACCCATTCTTAAATTAGTGACAAATTTAGCTGTTGGCTTTAATAATATTGATGTTAAAGCTTTACGCAAAAGAGGCATAATGGCAACAAATACGCCTGGAGTCTTAACAAATACTACTGCAGATTTAGTATTCGGCTTATTGCTTGCAACTGCAAGGAGAATTCCAGAAAGCGAACGATATTTACGTGAGGGTAAATGGAAAAGCTGGTATCCAATGCAATTAGTAGGAAAAGATGTGTCTGGAGCTACGATTGGAATTATTGGAATGGGTCGTATTGGGCAGGTTGTAGCAAGACGTGCAAAAGGCTTTGATATGAAGATTTTATATAATAATCGCCGACGTCGGCATGAGGCAGAGGAAATGTACGGATTTAAGTATGCTTCATTAGAGGAGCTTTTAAAGCAATCGGATTTTGTTGTCATTATGACGCCATATAATAGTGATACAGTGGGCCTCATCGGAGCAGAGGAGCTTGCCTTAATGAAGGATGACGCAGTGTTAATCAATGCATCACGCGGCGGCATTATTGATGAAGATGCACTCTATCATACGCTGAAAAACGGTAAGCTATGGGCAGCGGGTTTAGATGTTTTTGAGCATGAGCCTATTGCACTAGATCATCCGTTATTGACGCTGCCAAATGTTGTGGCACTTCCACATATCGGTAGTGCATCGCTTGAGACGAGAATGGCTATGTTCATGCTGAATGTGAAAGCACTTACTGCATATGGACAAGACAAGGCTGTTTCGAATAGGATCGATTAATGACATCTCTGGTAAAAGCAAAATAAAAAAGGAGCACATCATAGCTAGATGTGTTCCTTTTGGTAGAAAATAGGCATTATCTATTAAATAAATCAAATAAACCGCCAATACCGCCCTCACCTTTAGATTGACCGCCGCCACCTTGTGAAATTGGCGCTGCTGCGAAGACGCGGCTTGCTAAACGGCTAAATGGTAATGATTGAATCCATACTTTACCAGGTCCCTTTAAAGTAGCAAAGAAGATACCTTCGCCACCGAACAATGCCGTTTTTACGCCGCCAACCATTTCGATATTGTAGTCCACATCAGATGTCATAGCGACCAAACATCCTGTATCTACGCGTAATACTTCGCCAGGCTGTAAAGTTTTTTCATGAATAGCCCCACCTGCATGTACGAAGGCCATACCATCACCTTCGAGCTTTTGCATAATAAAGCCTTCACCGCCAAAGAACCCTACGCCAATTTTTTTCTGGAATTCAACACCGACTGAAACGCCTTTGGCAGCAGCTAAAAATGCATCCTTTTGACAAATAATTTTCCCGTTTAATTGACTTAAATCCATTGGAATGATTTTTCCTGGATATGGAGAAGCAAAATAAACATGGCGTTTGCCTGAACCAGCATTCGTAAATGTTGTCATAAATAAGCTTTCACCAGTAACAAGTCGTTTTCCTGCACCAAGCAGTTTCCCCATAATGCCGCTATTTTGGCCTCCTTTTGAGCCATCACCGAAGATTGTTTCCATATGGATTCTATCATCCATCATCATTAAGGCTCCTGCTTCAGCTACTACTGTTTCTTGAGGGTCAAGCTCAACTTGTACGTATTGCATATCGTCGCCAAAAATTTTGTAGTCAATTTCATGATTATTCATAATGGGATTCCTCCAAAAGTAATTTTGTTGTTACTGTATACGATTATAAGTGACATTAGTTTCATTGCATAATTAATTATTTTAGAAAAAAAGGGAATAACATAGAAAATGTCGAATATAAAAAACTAGAATGTGTATTATTTATTTTCGTTTAGTCAAGCGCCTTAATGATTGTTAATATAATAATCACAAAAGGCACCATCTGTGGGAAATGTTTTAAGGTCTTTTCTATGGAAGTCAGCTAAAAGAAAATAAGGCCTCTGGCGGTTGTCACCGATGTTGCTAAACGCAAAGCTTTGCTATGCAGGTGAAATGTTTGGTGAAAATTCGGAATTTTGACATATTTAATCTTAGTTAAATAGAATGATAGATAAATACCTGCATGCGATGTAACTATAAGCAACGTAGCCGAGGCATCTAGATTACTTCAGGGGGTGTGAGTATTGGAAATCAAAAACTATATCGGTGGTGAATGGGTAACACATTCCCATTTACAAAGTATAGCAGTGACGAACCCTGCGAACGGAGAGCAACTAGCAACAATTCCGCGTTCTACAGTAAGTGAGGTAAATGAAGCGGTAGCGGTTGCTAAGCAAGCACAAAAAAGCTGGGCATTAGTACCGGCGCCTAAACGTGCTGATTATTTATATGCTATCGGTCAAAAAATGAAAGAGAAAAAGGAATATTTGGCGACTGTTTTAACAAAAGAGATGGGAAAGGTCATTGAAGAGGCTAGAGGTGAGGTACAGGAAGGGATAGATATGGCTTATTATATGGCTGGTGAGGGGCGGAGATTGTTTGGGGAAACAACCCCGTCTGAACTTGCTAATAAATTTGCAATGAGTGTCCGGTCACCTATAGGTGTTGTCGGCTTAATTACACCTTGGAATTTCCCAGTAGCAATCGCGACATGGAAATCATTCCCTGCTATTGTTTCGGGAAACACATTTATTTGGAAGCCCTCTAATGAGACACCAATGATGGCCTATGAAATGGGCAAAATTTTTGAAGAAATCGGTCTGCCGAACGGGGTAGCAAATATTGTATTTGGCAGTGGCCCAACAGTAGGAACAGCATTAATTGAGCACCCCAATGTTAAGGTCATCTCATTTACTGGCTCAACAACTACAGGAAGTAAAGTAGCAGAGCTAGGTGGCAAACACCTGAAAAAGATTTCACTAGAGATGGGTGGCAAAAATGCAGTAATTGTTATGGATGATGCTGATTTACAGCTCGCTACAGAAGGAATTTTATGGAGTGCATTTGGCACAGCTGGTCAAAGGTGTACGGCATGTAGCCGAGTGATTGTGCATAAAGATGTAAGAGAAGAACTAGAAAAACGTCTATTGGACGAAATGCAAAAATTAACAATTGGGAATGGCCTAGATGAACACGTAAAAATAGGGCCAGTAATTAATAAAGCAGCATTAGAAAAAATCAATCACTATGTCCAAATTGGTAAACAAGAAGGGGCGACATTGTTAGCAGGTGGCAGAATATTAAATGAAACACCCTATGATAAAGGATTTTATTATGAGCCGACACTGTTTACTAATGTTAAGCCAGACATGATTATTGCACAGGAGGAAATCTTTGGCCCTGTCGTTTCAATAATCGAAGTAGCAAGTTTAGAGGAAGCAATCGAAGTAAACAATGGCGTGAAATTTGGCTTATCCAGCTCAATTTTCTCACAGAATGTAAATACAATTTTCTGCGCACAGCGAGATTTAGACACAGGGATTGTGTATGTGAATGCAGGCACAACTGGGGCAGAAATCCATTTACCATTTGGTGGCACGAAAGGGACGGGGAATGGTCACCGTGATTCAGGTGTAGCTGCCTTAGATGTTTATACTGAATGGAAAAGTATTTATGTAGACTATAGCGGTAAATTACAAAGAGCACAAATCGATACAGAGTAACAGATCAACGAAAGGGGATGTTCTTGATGAAAGTTGTTGTATTAGGTGCAGGTTTAATGGGAAAAGAGGTAGCTCGTGATTTAATTAAAAATAATAAAGTAGAACGTGTAATCTTAGGGGACATAGATGTAAGGGTGGCACAGGATTTTGTGAACACGTTAAACACAGATAAGGTTGAGGTAGTGGAGCTTCATGCAGAGCACGATGAATCTTTAATGAACGTCATATCTAAAGGCGATGTGGTCGTAAATGCTCTATTCTATTCCTTTAATGAACGTGTAGCAAGAGCAGCAATTGAAGCTGGAGTACATTCCGTGGATTTAGGTGGACATATCGGTGGGGTAACGGAGAAAATTCTAGATCTTCATGAAGACGCAAAAGCTAAAGGCGTAACAATTATTCCGGATTTGGGTGTTGCCCCTGGTATGGTCAATATTTTAACAGGCTATGGTGCATCAAAATTAGATGAAGTCGAATCTATTAAGCTATTTGTGGGAGGTATTCCAACAGAGCCGAAGCCGCCGCTTCATTACACACGAGTATTTTCTCTAGATGGGGTTTTTGATCATTATACAGAGCCTTCAAAAGCGATTCAAAAGGGGAAACTTGAGGAAGTTCCATCTTTATCAGGTGTCGAGCCTATTTATTTTGACGATTTTGGTGTGTTAGAGGCATTTTATACATCAGGTGGTATTTCCACGCTGTATAAGACATTCCCTAATGTCCACACATTAGAGTACAAAACAATTCGTTATAAGGGGCATGCAGAGAAATTTAAGTTGTTAGCTGATTTAGGATTCCTCGATTCAACGAATAAGGTAGAGGTCGATAATCAAGAAGTGCCTGTTCGAGCAGTTGTGCGTGAGGCACTTAAAAAGAAGCTTGAGCTTGGTACAAAACCAGATGCTGTACTGCTGCGCGTCATTGTTGCTGGAGAAAAGGCGCAGCAACAAGTAACATACGAGTACGAAATGGTCGTTAGAAAAGATATGACAATAAATGAAACAGCCATGGCTCGTGCAACAGCTAATACGATTTCTGTCGTTGCGCAAATGATTGGTGAAGGGTCGATTACAGAGCGCGGTGTATTTGCGCCTGAATCAATTGTTCCAGGAGATACGTATATAGAAGAGATGGCAAAACGCGGCGTTGTTATAAAAGAGACATCTCATAAATCTGCAATGATTGTGAAATGGTAGGTGTCGACCATGAATTTTGACTTTACCACTGAGCAGGAGCTGCTACGAAAAACAGTTCGACAATTTGTAGACGATGAAATCATGCCCAATATTGCAAAGTGGGATGCAACAGGTGGTTTTGATGCAAAGATTTGGTCAATACTTGCTGAGCTTGGCTTAATGGGCGTTTGCGTTCCTGAAAAATACGGTGGTAGCGGTATGGATTATAATGCGCTTGCTATTGTTTGTGAGGAACTTGAGCGAGGAGATACGGCATTTCGAACAGCAGTTTCAGTTCATACAGGCTTGAATAGTATGACCTTAATGCAATGGGGAACAGAGGAGCAGAAGCAACAATACCTTGTTCCACAGGCAAAGGGTGTTCGAATTGGTGCATTTGGTTTAACAGAGCCAGGAGCTGGTTCAGATGTAGCGGCTATGTCTACGACTGCCGTACGTGATGGAGATTTTTATGTTATAAACGGGCAAAAAACTTGGATCTCCTTATGTGATATAGCTGATCATTTTATTGTTTTTGCCTATACAGATAAATCGAAGAAACATCACGGTATTAGTGCATTTATTATAGAGCGTTCAATGGCTGGCTTTACCTCAAAGGCTATTAAGGGTAAATATGGTATTCGTGCTGGTAATACTGGTGAGCTCTTTTTTGAAGATTTACGTGTACCAGTAGAGAATCGACTAGGAGAAGAGGGAGAGGGCTTTAAAATTGCCATGTCTGCCCTTGATAATGGTCGTTTCACTGTAGCTGCTGGTGCTGTAGGGCTTATTCAAGCATGCCTTGAGGCAAGTGTGAAATATTGTCATGAACGTGAAACATTTGGCAAGCTTATTGGTGAACATCAGCTGGTAGGGCAAATGATTGCCAAAATGGAGGCAGGCTATCAAATGAGTCGTCTACTTGTCTATCGTGTTGGTGAACTAAAAAACAAAGGTGTTCGAAATACACAAGAGACGTCTCTTGCAAAATGGCAGGCCTGTGATTTTGCTAACAAATCAGCAGATGACGCAGTGCAAATTCATGGTGCCTATGGTTATTCAGATGAATATCCAGTTGCACGTTATTTGCGTAACTCCAAAGCACCTGTTATATATGAAGGCACACGTGAGATTCATACTATTATGCAGGCTGATTATGTGTTAGGGAGACGTCAGGATAAACCATTAAGCAAAATGCTACCAAAGTGGCCTTTTGATGAATAAACGAGAGGAGAATCATCCTCTCGTTTTTCTTATATAGAAAAATTGCTATGCAAAAAATTTCTGAAAAGTGTAACTTTCCAACTCTTCATCAGTCTAATTGATAAACAAGTATTATGAAAGAGAGGAAAAAAGATGAAAAACAAATGGATAGCAATTATGGTTATCGCTGTACTCGCCATTTTACCAGGGATCATTATGTTGACGATGACCCCAACTGTAGAAGCAAAAGCAGCAAGTGTTAGTATGGCCACTAAAAGCTGGCAAGCAACTTTTACTAAAGCTTTGAAGGAAAGCAAGATAACAAAAGAAACTGTTTATGTTACAAATAGCAAGGATCAAAAAGTAGAAGCAACTATCACACTAGGAGAAGATAAAAAGACACTAATTGTTAGTGATTTAACACCTGGTAGTTATAAATTACATGTACAGAAGGAAGCATTTGTACTTGGTGGACCAAAAGCTGCCTCACAAGTAATTTCATTTACCATTATTGAAAAGCTAGAAGCAGTAAAATCAGAGAAAGAGCTACAACAATACTTTGACACTCTTTTAGCTAACCCAAATAAGGAAGTGAAATATGATTCAAGTAGAGAAATGGAAAGCAAGGCAGATAGCCCAAGTGTAAGCAGTAATTCCTCTATGACAAACAATCAAGTAGAGGGAGTTGAAGAAGGCGATTTAGTCGTTGTAAAGGATGGCTTTATTTATTCTGTACAAGAACATAGTATTACAGTGGTAGATGCAACAAATCCGAAAAGTTTAGCATTAGCGACAACTCTTAAAATAGAGGATTCTAAATATATTTCAAAGCTTGCATTATATGATCATTTGTTAATAGCAATTGGGGATAAATATTTAGAAAAAGCAGGCACAAGCATGTCAACAGCTACTTTGTATGATATTTCGAATCCTAAGAGCCCAAAATTTATACGTGAGGTAGGGCAAGAGGGGTATTTACAGGATATTCGTATTACCAATAACACATTATATTTAATTGGTAACATGTTTCCGAATTATTGGGCGCTTCGAGATAACAAAGCAATAGATTTAAAGCCAAAAACATATGATAGTGGAGATGCGAAAGAATATCAAAGCCTACCACTTGAAAAAATATCCATTTTACCAAATACCATGGATGGAACATATAGCTTAATAACAGCTATAGATTTAAAAAATGGTGCAAAGGCAACTGTCAATACAAAAGGTTATTTGGGCGGTAGTAGTGGACTATATATGTCTGAGGATGCACTTTATCTTACAACACCAGTCTATGATGGCAGTCCAGTCGTTCCTGCTGAAAACCGCATTATGGATATGATGATTTGGATGCCAAGAGCAACAAATACACAAGTCTTTAAATGGAACGTTGATGGCACTACGATGAATTTTGTAGGTAACACGGAAGTAAAAGGAACTGTGTTAAATCAATATTCAATGGATGAGTACAAAGGTAATTTCCGAATTGTAACAACTGAAGGAAATACGTGGGATGAAAAAAATATTTCACGTAATCATCTCTTTATTTTAGATAAAAATTTAAAAGAGCTTGGCGCAGTTAAAGACTTAGCACCAGGAGAAAAAGTATATTCAGCACGCTTCATGGGTGACAAAGCGTATGTGGTGACATTTAAGCAAGTGGATCCTTTATTTGTGATCGATGTAGCAAATCCTAAAAAGCCAACGGTTCTTGGGGAATTGAAAATCCCAGGTTTTAGTAATTACTTGCATCCATTAGATGAAACACATTTAATCGGAATTGGCTATGATACAGAGCAACGCTATAACGCATTTTCAAAAAGCAATTTTACAGTGACAACTAATATGAAAATGTCATTGTTTGATGTTTCAGATTTCAAAAATCCAAAAGAACAATCATCTGTAAAAATCGGTGGTAAAGGTTCTTATTCGGATGTTCAATACAATCCTAAGGCTCTATTCCGCAATAAGGAATACAATTATTTTGGCTTCCCAGTCGTCCTTTATGAGGCAGGGAAGGGCGATGAAATTGTTTACAAAGGTCAGGGAGCCCAAATCTATGAAATAACAGCAGATAAAGGAATCATGCTAAAAGGTAGTATCGTTGAAGAAAGTACTGGTGAGCCATATGAGAATTGGGATCAGCTTGTACAGCGTGTCGTATATATAGATGATGCCCTCTATACAGTCGCTCGCAATGAGGTGAAGAGCTACCAATTAAAAGACTTCCAACCATTAGATAAGCTAATAATAAAATAAAAAAGAAGTCCAATAAACTAAATTTTAGTTTATTGGACTTTTGCTTTTGTTGGATACAGGCAGTACTTGAAGGAGTAATTATTGACGATACGGGAGAATCTCCGAGACTGTTACAAATTCATAGCCCTGCCCCTGTAAATAAGCAAGTACGGCATCCAGCCCATCGGCAGTTGATTGATGAATATCATGCATTAAAACGATGGCGTTATTGTGTAAATTATTTTTCACATACGGTAATAGCTGCTGTGCATTGCGATGCTTCCAGTCTAATGTATCGATCGTCCATAGTACGACTGGAATTGGTATTTGCCCATTAATAGCATCGTTTGTTGCCCCATATGGAGGTCTAAATACGGTGGCATCATGATTAATTGCTTTCTCTAGCTCTGCAGAAGTTGATGTGTATTGCTTTATTACCTGCTCTTGTGAAAGCTTTGTTAATACAGGATGGTTCCATGTATGGTTACCTATTTCATGACCGCGAGCAAGAACATCCTTAGCAATATCAGGATAATACTGTACACGACCGCCAAGCATAAAGAAGGTAGCTTTTGCATGGTATTTATCAAGAGTATCTAATATTTGTTCAGTTACCTTTGGATGTGGGCCATCATCAAAAGTTAAGGCGATACGTTTCGTAGTGGAATCACCTGTAGTAGGAGGTTTCGTAGGCTTTATAGTCTCCATAGCAATTTGAAAATCAGAGGCTAACAACGGATTAATCAGCGAAAGAGGAAGCTTCACTATTGGTGCACCTGCTGCTCCACTAGCAATCTCATACTCATCGAAATAGAATTGTAACGAATCATCTACAATGGAGAAGCGATTGAAATTAGACCATTTAGGTTCTGTTGCTTTTTCGAGCTCATCAGTAAAGAGATCGTCCTTTAACTGAAGATTTTGCTGTAAATCTTTACGTACTTGAGCAGCCAATGTTGATAAGTTGTTTTCATCGCCTTGTAGTAATGTTTGAATGGTAATTTGTTCGCCAGTTTCATTATTGATGAAGAATGTCTTAGTTGAAACCTCATGATTTGCCCCGCCTAAGTACAGCATTTTCGTTAGTACAAAGGAATAATAATGATCACGATATGGGAATGTTTCTAAACTAATATTAAGCTCACCCATAGCCTCTTTGTTTTTAATTTTTTTCATTGATGACAGATAGGTTTCTTTTGAATCCGATATGTACTGTAAAACGGCTTCATTAAATGCTTTATTGTCTGTCTGTGGATAATGAATAGCAAAAGGTGTTTGTTTATCATTAGAAACGTCTGTTACAATACGAATACCTGGAAACGCAGAGCTTTCTGTGGATAAATTACTAGGTACTGATTCTGTCCCTTTTGAGGCACTGATTTTTTGAAACTTAAAGTCATCCTTCGATAGGATAATGACTAAAATAATAGTTGTTAATGTAATAATGAGGCCGATTAATAGGAAATCAATCATCGGGCCGCGTCTTCTTCTGCGTTCCGGCATTTTTATGGATACGCTCCTTTCCTAAATTTCTTTTCTATACAATCAGACGTGTCAGCCATTGAAAAAGTTATACGAATCTACGAAGTTTTGTTATCATTTTATGAAAATTAATTTTCATATAAAATCAATTTGCATTAGTCAGCATATTACAGCCAAAGTATAGTATTAAAAATTGAAATATCAGTTGAGTTTTTTTGGGCAGTTCGATACTATTGGCAAGGAACCTTTTGAAGGAGGCAGATAGCTGTAATGGTTTTACATGAAGCGGATAATGAATTT
>Ga0213824_1000985_pt1 | contig 18448 bp, 16 predicted proteins | sample MC6MC0906MG_FD_179892 | JGI IMG/M metagenome (GOLD analysis project Ga0213824, IMG submission 179892) | Enriched soil aggregate microbial communities from Iowa State University, Ames, United States - MC6-MC0906-MG | ecosystem: Environmental > Terrestrial > Soil > Unclassified | place: USA: Iowa...
GCCTTGGAGAAACAGAAAATGAACGTAAGGCACAAGTATTAATTATTACTGCAACAACAGAAGAACCAAACTCATTTTTATTAAAAACATTTACAAGACGTATTCCAATGACCGTTACGCTTCCACCACTTCGTGAGCGAACGCATAAAGAACGCTTTGCCTTGTTGCAACTATTTTTCACAAATGAAGCGATTCGACTACGAAAAGAGATTCATGTTAGTCCAAACGCAATGCGATCCTTCGTCTTTTACAATTGCCCAAATAACATTGGTCAATTGAAAACAGATGTACAAATTGCCTGCGCAAAAGCTTATTCTGATTTCGTAACAAAAAAACGTGATTCTGTCGGTGTTTCAAGTACAGATTTACCTTGGTATATGAAAGAAGGACTGTTTATCGAAAGAAAGAGCCGTCACCTATACCAAATACCAAATGAAACATTTGTATTTACAGGTGATGAAGGCTGGAGCAAGCATAAAACAGAAGATGAAAAACGTTCTTCTATTTACGATTATATTGATTATAAATATGAAGAACTTCAAGCACGCGGCATTGAAGAGGAAGAATTAGAATTACTAATAGAAAATGATATTCAAAGCTTTTTCGTTCAATATTTTAACCAAATGTCTAAAAAAACAAGTCATGAAAATGTTTTTAAGATTGTGGATCGTAATATTGTTTCCGTGTGTGAAAAAATTGCAGAACTAGCTGAAAAACATTTATCTAAAACTTTTGATGAAAAAGTGTTTCTTGCTTTAAGTTTACATGTACAGACAACCCTACAACGCTTACAGGGCGGGAAACAAATTCACCACCCACAATTAAATCAAATTCGTACGAAATATAAAGAAGCTTTTTCCGTAGCTATGCAATGTATTCAACTGTTAGAAGAAGAATTACAAATAACAATGCCTATTGATGAAGCAGGCTTCTTAACAATGTTCTTCGTTGTTGACCCAATTCCTGCCTCACAAACAGAAGTAAAAGTATTAATATTAGCGCATGGTAATGGCATCGCAACAGAAATGGCAAACGTCGCAAACGAACTTCTCGGTATTGATGAAGTAACTGGTATCGATATGCCCTTGCATGAATCACCGAAAGATTTCTTAGAGCGTGTTAAGGTGTATATGAAAACACTTCAAAATGTAAACGGGCTTCTCTTACTTGTTGATATGGGATCTCTCGCTTATATTGGTGATATATTAGAAACTGAATTCAAAATTCCTGTACGTGTTCTTTCTATGACGAGCACACCACATGCACTAGAAGCAGCTCGAAAAGCTCAGCTTGGCTACTCATTAGATGCACTATATGAAACAGTGAAGAACTTAACACCGTTCTATTTAAATGTACAAGAAGAAAAGAAAAAGCCGCTGTCACCAATGAAATCTGTTATTTTAACAGCTTGCTTAACTGGCGAAGGAAGTGCTTTAGCAATTCAAAAAATGTTAGAGAACTATTTACGCTTTGATAAAGACTTAATTGAAATTATTCCGATTAGCATCGTTCACGAAAAAGATTTAACAAAAATGATTGAGAACATAAAAAAAGAGCGTAATATCATTTGTATCGTCACGAATTTCGATGTGCAAGTACCATGCTTAACATACCACTTCCAAGACATTGTGAACTACACAGCGATTCAGCCAATTCAAGAATTAATTACGTATGAAGAAACATATGCGAAAATGGCTGATATTCTTGAACAACAAATGCAGCGCAACGACGGGGCATTACTTATTAAAACAATTCGTTACGCATTAAATACAATTCAAGAATTAATTTCTTTACAGCTAACTCCCGACAGTTTAATGGGTGTGATTTTGCATATGAGCTGCATGGTTGACCGTCTTCAAAAAGGCGAAAGTCTCCTCCCTCATCCTGATAAAGAGAAACGAAGACAAGATGAGTATTGGATGTATATGAAAGTGAAAAAAGCATTGCAACCGATTGAAAATACATTTGAAATACAAATACCTGATGATGAAGTGTTTTATGTCATGGACTTCTTCATTAAAAATCAGCCCGTAAAAAATTGATCTAGGCGATATTTTCAAGTCGTACCTAGTGCGTAGTAAGTGGAACTTATATCGGCGATTTTTTAAATATATCGACTTACCGACAATACTTCACAAAAACAGCAACCAGTATAATAAAAAAAAGGCTGTTCCAATTTTTTGGGACAGCCTTTTCGTTTACTTCTTTACTTTCCTTATTCTCCCCCTTATTTCTCCCTTCTTATTGGATCTCGTATAAACATTTACGTATACATTCGCCTGAATAATTTCTTGAAGCAAGCTGTCAAATGCCCTCCCCTGTAAGGGCCCTTCAAAATCCTCCACATTTGCTACGCCAGTAACGACTCCTTCATTTACACTAATACCTTGCTTTAGCGGACCAAACAAACTTAAAACAACTGGACCAATTTGATCTGCTTTCCCTAAATGAATTTGACACGATATAAATTTTTCAACATTTTTCAATATGATTCGATATTGCAACTTCTTTAAATCCTCACTAAAAATGAACTCTGTTACACCATAAGCTTCTGTATTTACAGGAGGTATTTCCCTCTTCCCTGTTAACCTAGCAAAGAAATGTGTTGTCATACGGGCATTCTCCTCATATAAATTTCCCAGCACTACTTCTACTACTTTATGGTTTAGACATAATCATTTATGACTTTTTCAATTTTTAATTACAACTAAAAGATTCACAGAATCTTTACATAGAAATCATTTCATTCACTTTACTGCCTCTTGTATAATGCACTTAGAAAAACATTCTTGGAGGTCATTTTGAAAAATAACAACTACTCTTTACGATTATTAATGGAGATTTTTCTCGTCTCATTTAAATTAGGACTCACTTCGTTTGGAGGTCCTGTCGCTCATCTTGGATATTTTCATCATGAATACGTGCAAAAAAGAAAATGGATGGATGAACGAAGTTACGGAGACTTAGTAGCACTATGTCAATTCCTTCCTGGACCAGCCAGCAGTCAAGTCGGTATGGGGATTGGATTATTACGCGGGGGATTATTAGGATCCATTATTTCATGGATTGGATTCACTCTACCGTCTGTGCTCGTTTTAGTTTTCTTCGCTTCATTCCTTAATCAGTTCGAACTTGGAAGTACGGGCTGGATTCATGGATTGAAACTTGTAGCGGTTGCAATTGTCGCTCATGCAATATGGGGAATGGCTCAAAAGTTAACACCGGATCGAAACCGTGCAACAATCGCGATTGTAACTGCCGCAATCGCCCTATTATGGCCAAGCAGTTGGACACAAGTCATTCTCATTATCGTATCTGGCTTTATTGGTTGGTTTTTATATCGCGGCCAACCAGTTAACCAAGCTCACAAAATAAATGTCCCTATTTCAAAAATGGTAGCAATTTCTTGTCTCATCTTATTCTTCGGACTATTAATACTGCTACCAATATTAAGACCGTTCTCTTATTACATCGCTTTATTTGACAGCTTCTATCGCTCTGGTGCACTTGTATTTGGAGGCGGACATGTAGTGCTGCCCCTTCTTGAAAGTGAGTTCGTACAAAACGGAATGATGACGAAAGAACAGTTCCTAGCTGGATATGGATTAACACAAGCCGTACCAGGACCACTATTTACATTTGCCTCTTATATAGGAGCAGCGTTAAACGGGACACTTGGGGCACTACTCGCAACAATCGCTATCTTTCTCCCTGCTTTCCTGCTCGTTATTGGCGTCTTACCATTTTGGGACAGTGTAAGGAGAGTATCCTACATACAAGGCGCACTACTTGGAGTGAATGCAGCTGTTGTCGGTATTTTAATAGCAGCTTTTTATGATCCTATTTGGACAAGTACAATTATGAACGCTGTAGATTTTGTTTTTGCGTCTCTTCTATTTTGCTTGCTCGCTTTTTGGAAAACACCACCTTGGGTTATCGTTATACTCGGAGCCTTTGGCGGATATATTCTATCGATTTTGTAAATACAAAAAACGACGGCATTATGTGGCCGTCGTTTTTCTATTAAAACTTCACAAGCTCTATTCCTTCAGGCAACTCGCTCTCCGTTAAAATACGCAATTCTTTCACACGATCCATTACGTAAGAAGAACGTTTCACAAGCTCTGGGTCAATATAAGCTGGATGGACCATAATTTCTACCGTTTGTTCATCTTGTACTCTTTCTTTTAACTTCACAAAGTAGTCATCCGTTACACCATCAGCATAAAAGTCACTGTAAAACACATCTGAAAACGGGCACACCGCTCTATCTTCCTCACAACGACGAATCGGAACATTATACTTAGCCGCTAATCTCTCAAGAACATCGTGCAAGATCGGTAACCCATGTACATGATGATGACTATCTAAATGAGTCGGTGTTAAACCGTAAGATAAAAACTTCTCAATTTGAGCCGTCCATTCTCTTTCTACCTCTTCTGGATTTATATTTCCTCCCCATACGATGCTTTGCTTATGAAATGCTCCATCGCTACTTACAAGCGATGGTACATCTGTAAGCAGCGGTTCTCCTGCTGTTAATACGAGATGAACTCCTACTCCTAGCGTTTCATACTCTTTTGCTAAGCGTACCGCATGCTCTGTCCCTGGCATATTCATCATCATCGTCGTTGAATTTACAAGCCCATTTATATGTCCATCAATAATGCCATAATTTGTACCTTCTGTAAGACCGAAATCATCTGCATTTACAATTAACTTAATCATCCTAATACCTCCTATCGAAATAAAAAAAGCGGGCTAAATAGCGCCGCTTTTATTTCTCTACCTTTTTGAAGAACTGTGGAAGATGTTCTTTATGTGCTTCCAACATTTCATCTAAAATTTGTTTTGCAACTTTATCAGATGGTACAAGTGGATTAATTGTCATAGCAAGCAGCGCTTTATGATAATCCCCTGTAATAGCAGCTTCAATTGTTGTGCGCTCAAATGATTTAATTTGCTGTACTAAACCACGAACTGGTACTGGAAGATCTCCAACCGCAATTGGCTTTGGACCTTCTTTCGTAATAATACAGTTCACTTCAACAGCTGAATCATGTGGTAAGCTTGCAATTGTTCCGTTGTTTCTTGTATTAACAGGCTGGATATCACCTTTATTATTATAAATAGACGTAATTAAGCTACATGCTGCATCACTATAATAAGCTCCGCCACGTTTTTCTAATTGTGGTGGCTTAATATCTAAATTCGGGTCTTTATATAACTCGAATAAATCATCTTCTAATTGTTTTACTACTTCTGCACGTGTACCTTTTTCAATCGAGGCTTCTTTCTCTTCTTCTAACATTTCACGTGTTTTATAGTAGTAACGATGGTATGGACATGGAATTGCACGAAGACCGCGAATAAAGTCTGGCTCCCAGTTAAGCGCAGCGATATTTTCCATCGTGATTTGCTTTTCTGGATCTGTTACAAGCTCTAACACACGATCCATTACACTTACTCCATCTAAGTATACGTCTAATCCGTATACCATGTGGTTTAGACCTGCGAAATCAACGTGTACGCGACTTGCATCTACTTCAAGTAATCTCGCAAGACCCATACGAATTCCGATTGGAACGTTACATAAACCAACTACTCTTTGAATATTTGTATAGCGAAGTACAGCTTCAGTTACCATACCTGCTGGGTTCGCGAAGTTAATAAGCCATGCATTTGGACAAAGTTCCTCCATGTCCTTACAAATATCTAAAATTACAGGAATCGTTCTCAGTGCTTTAAATAAACCACCAGGACCATTCGTTTCCTGACCGATTACATCATATTTTAATGGAATTGCTTCATCTTTTGCACGTGCTTCTAATAAACCTACGCGAAGCTGTGTTGTTACGAAGTCAGCACCCTTTAATGCCTCACGACGATCAAGCGTTAAATGAATATCAATTGGTAAACCTGATTTTTTCACCATACGTTTCGCCAAGTTACCAACGATTTCTAACTTTTCTTTTCCTGCCTCAATATCTACTAACCAAATTTCCCGAACAGGAAGCTCATCATAACGTTTAATAAATCCTTCAATTAATTCTGGTGTATAGCTAGATCCACCGCCGATTGTAGCAATTTTAATTCCAGTCATGCTTTATTCCCCTTTCGCTTCAAGCTTTTTATAAAGATCGATAAACTCTGCTGCTAATTCTTTTACCGTAATAGAATTCATTAAATGATCTTGTGCGTGAATTAAAAGAACACTAATCTCTGTTTTTTCTCCTCTTGCTTCTGATTGTATGAGCTCTGTTTGGAAATGATGCGCTTCATTAATCGCTTCTTTCGCCTTTACCATTGCTTCATCAGCTTCTGCCATTTTCCCCTGTTTGGCAAATTGAAGTGCCTCCATTGCAAAGCTTCGTGCGTTACCACTATTTAAAATCAATTGGAATGGAATTTGTTCTGCTGTAGTCATCATAATTACCGCCCTCTCTATTATGGTTCAACCGATTTAAATACCCCTTCAGTTTGAACATTTCTATTAAATTATTATTTTATTAATGATAGTTTGGTGTTCTTATAGATGTGTTTCATCTTTTTGAACATGATATAAAAGTTAGTTGTTCTGACGAGCTATAAAAACTCGTCAGAACAATACTTTTTAAAGTGATACTGAATTATCATTTCCTTTTGTTTCAGCTTTTGTAGCTTGTAGATACGTACGATCACACATTAATACGAATGGATAGTAAATTACTACTGCGATTGCAAAGTTTACTAGCTGTAGTACAGCACCAGCGATACTTCCGCCCGCTACAAGATAACCACTAAAGATTGGTGGCATTGTCCATGGAACTAAAGCAACTGTTTTTGGCACCCATCCTAAAGAAATCGCTGTATAAGAAGTAATTACTAATACAACTGGTGTAAGTACGAATGGAATGATTAACGCTGGGTTTAATACAATTGGTGTACCGAAAATAACTGGTTCGTTAATGTTGAAGAAACCAGGACCGATAGATACTCGGCCTACACCACGAAGTTGCGCACTTTTTGCAACAAGCATTACTGCTACTAAGAATGCTAATGTTGCACCTGATCCACCGATGTATACGTATACATCAAAGAATGGCTTTGTGAAAATATGCGGTACATCATATGCAGACATACCATCGTTAAATAATTTAATGTTCTTTTCTAGTGCTGGTAAATAGATTGGGTCGATAATACCACCGATAATATTAGGGCCATGTAATCCGAAGAACCATAGTACGTGAATAAGTAATGCGATAATAATTGCACTTGGTAATGTACCTGCTAAACCTTGTAATGGTAATTGAATTGTTTCAAACACGAACTTATGAATACTTGTTCCTGCTAGTTTCACTGCTAATTGAATACTTGCTGTTGCGATTAAAATAACAAATGCTGGTACTAATGCTGCAAATGACTTCATTACTGCTGGTGGAACACCGTCTGGCATCTTAATTGTAATATCCCTTTGAACAAAGAACCTGAATACCTCCGTTACAAGAAGAGCTACAATTATAGAAACGAATAAACCTTGTGATCCTGTCCAAGCTAAATCAATACCGCCTTCTTTTGGCGTTGTCGGAGATATAATAATTAATGCACCGAATGTAATAATTGCTGCTGACAACGCGTCTACACCGTAAGATTTCGCTAAATTATAACTTATCCCAACTGCGGCTATGAGAGCTAATATTGCAAAGGACCCTGTCCACATACCACCGCCGATATCTTTCCAAACATCCCCAAATGCACCCTTCATAAGTTTTTGGAATGCATCAACCGGTAGATTATTTATAAGTACTGCAAACGATCCAACTAAAATAAGAGGCATAACTGCGATAAAACCATCACGGATTGCAACTAAATGGCGCTGCGATCCGATTCTTCCTGCGACTGGAACTAAATACTTCTCCATAAATGCAATAAATTTTTGCATTTCGTCTTCCCCCCTAATTATTTTTTAAGTGTTAATGCGTGATCTAAAACTGCTTCTCCATTCATCATGCCGTAGTGCATTGGGTTAATAACATCGATGCCAACATTTTTCTCATCAGCAAGCGTTTTCATTGAAGAAAGCATGTAACGAACTTGTGGTCCTAGTAATAATACATCTGCTTGGTCGATATTGTTTTTTACTGCATCCCCAGATACAGCCCAAATCTTACCTTCTAGACCGCGAGCTTTTGCGGCCGCTTCCATTTTTGTAACTAGTAAACTTGTAGACATCCCTGCTGAGCAACATAATAAAATATTCATTTGAAAATCCCCCTTGTGTAGTATAAAAAGTTTATGTTTATTTATTTTTCTTTACGCTATTTATTAATGCAATTAGCGTGCCAACTTTTTAAAACGCCTAAAATCAGCGTTTTTTCGAGCAATTTCTTTGTGTGTTACCGCTTTCAATTAGTGTGTCACCCGAAAAACACACAGTGTGTTATAAAACAACGCGCTTTTAACACATAACTGTATGAAAATAGATTAGTGTTTAGTTGTCTAGTTGGGTTTAAAACAAAAAAACACTAAAAATTTTTAAAAACGTGAAAATATAATAGCGAAAAATATAATATTTCGACTCAAATCAAAAACAAATACCTATTCAAGACACTCGTCTAGCTATTGTCCAGTCAAACTCTATTGAATTACATAGAATAGAATAAAATAAAGTATTTTGAAAGGGGATTCCAATGCCAAAGCATAGAAAAAAGAATAGAATGAAGATTTATAGAATACAGTTTCAAAATAAATGGTATAAACGGGAAGAGGATTCAGAATTAAATTCAGACACGTATAAACTAGACAAACAGGACACTGAAGATACGCAAGATAAACAAGACAAACAAGATAAACACGACAAACCAGACAAACAGGACAAACAAGACAAGCAGGACAAACACGATAAACAAGACAAACAGGACAAACAAGACAAGCAGGACAAGCAGGACAAACACGATAAACAAGACAAGCAAGATAAGCAAGATAAGCAAGATAAGCAAGATAAGCAAGATAAGCAAGATAAGCAAGATAAGCAAGATAAGCAAGATAAGCAAGACAAACATGATAAACATGATAAACATGATAAACACGATAAACAAGACAAGCAAGATAAGCAAGACAAACATGATAAACACGATAAACAAGACAAGCAAGATAAGCAAGATAAGCAAGACAAACACGATAAACAAGACAAGCAAGATAAGCAAGACAAACACGATAAACAAGATAAACAGGATGAGGATGAGGACGATAAGCAAGTACAATCGGAAAATGTAATAATAGTACCCACAGGTTCGCACAGCTTAGATGTATGGGATGAAATTTCGCTCAAAGAAATACAAGCTGGTGAACATACAAGTTTATTTGAAAAAAAAAGCAATTATCAAAACATTGATTTACTCCAAGTAAGCGATATTCGTCTATATTTGGATAAACAACTACAATTTAGTTCCGTCGATGAGCAAATCTATCATGAAGCACTTGTTCACCCAATTATGTCAAAGGTAATAGATCCAAAGCGTGTTCTCATATTAGGCGGTGGCGATGGTCTTGCTTTAAGAGAGGTTTTAAAATATGAAACGGTTACCCATGTAGACCTCGTCGACTTAGACGAAGAAATGATTAAGATGGCTCGCAATGTTCCAGAATTAGTTTCTTTAAATCAACAAGCATTTTTTGATGATCGTGCAAATGTACATGTATGTGACGCGAAAGAATTTTTGAAATCTCCGTCCTCTTTATATGATGTAATTATTATTGATTTTCCTGATCCAGCGACAGAAGTGCTAAGCACTTTATATACAAGTGAGCTTTTTGCCCTTATAGCTACATTCTTAACAGAAGATGGAGCATTTGTCTGCCAATCTAATTCACCTGCTGATGCACCTCTTGTATATTGGAGCATCGGTAACACAATTGAACATGCCGGATTAACTGTAAAAAGCTATCATACAATTGTTCCTTCTTTCGGAACTGACTGGGGATTCCATATTGCTGCTAACTCTTCTTATGTACTCGATCAAATTGAACAATTATACGTAGTACCATCCCCTCGAACATTACCTTCTCTTCTTGCTCCTTTATTTCAATTTAAAGAAGAACATTTAGAGCAACGTAACAATGCCGTTTTAAATTTAGAATCGGACCTTACCCTACATCATTGCTATCAAATAGAAATGATGTTTTAACAAGGAGGCTACAAATATATGGACTATTCTACGTTTGGTCGTCATATAATAGTAGATTTATGGGGCGTAAATTTTTCTCTATTAAATGATATTCATTTTTTAGAGCATCATTTAGTTGCCGCTGCAAATCGCTCTGGTGCCCACGTTTTAAATATAAGTAACAAGGAATTCCACCCATATGGAGTTACGGTATTAATTTTATTATCAGAAAGCCACCTCTCTATTCACACTTATCCTGAAAAGGAATTTGCAGCTATTGATTGTTATACTTGTGGCACATCTGTAGATCCTCAAAAAGCTATTGATTCTATAATAAGCGTGTTAAAACCAGAACGTATGCATATAAAAAAATTAATTCGTGGTGTAGGAGAGTTTGTTACTATCGATTAGTTACTATCGCTATCCACGAAGAAGGAGGCTTGTTAATATGAAAATACCATCAGTAGAGCTTATAACACTCCACTGATGGTACGCACACATACATAGTTTATTCATCTTAATTGATGATTTAATTTTGCTATTTTTCGTTTCCAATATAAAGTCATCATAAACCATATAATGAAGCTCACTTTACCCTTTCATTTTTACATAAACCTGGAAATAACACATACAATCCTGCGTAAGTGGCCCTCTTCTTGTCATAACTGTCTCTTTTAAAAACATAAAAAAACCTCGCCTAAGCAAGGTTCATTCATCCACTGACATCTTCCTATATAATTCTACAAACTCACTCGCCAATTCCTTCACTGTAATTGCATTCATTAAATGATCTTGTGCATGCACCATCAAAAGGGTAACTTCGGTTTTTTCTCCGGCAGCCTCTTTCTGTATGAGCTCTGTTTGTAAGCGGTGCGCCTCTTGCAATTCATTTAAAGCTTCTTGTAGTTTCGCTTCTGCTTCCTTAAATTCACCGCGCTTTGCGCAATCAATTGCTTCCATTGAACAACTTCTCGCATTACCACCATGCAAAATTAAGTGAAAAGCTTTCGTCTCTATCGTATCCATTTTAGTTCTTTACTCCCCCTTTTCTTCCGCTACTTTTTGTTTATCCCATATTTTTAAGAATGGAAAATAAATAAGAAATGCAAGTGCAAAGTTAACGAGCTGCAAAATAACCCCTGAAATTTTCCCGCCTGATCCTAAATATCCACTAAAAAGAATAGGTGTAGTCCAAGGTACAGCAGCTCCGCTCGGACGTGCAACCCATCCCCATTCCATTGCAAAATAAGAAACAATCGTTAACACGACTGGAACCAATATAAATGGAATAAGTAAAAGTGGATTCATTACAATCGGCATACCAAAAGTCACCATTTCATTAATATTAAAAATACCTGGTGCAATCGATAATCGTCCTAGACTTTTCAATTGCTGACTTCGCGCAAATAATAACATTCCGACAACTAAAGCAAGTGTTGCACCAGAACCGCCCATATAAATCCATAAGTCAAAGAACTGTGCAGTAATCGTATTCGGTACGTCTTGCCCAGCCTGAAATGCAATTCGATTTTGATCCATTAATGACAACCAAATCGGACTCATTACACCACCAACAATTGCAGCTCCATGAATTCCGCACGCCCAAAGTACATGGACAATGATAACTGCGATTACCGCACCCCAAATGCTAGCCCCAAGTACACTAAGAGGCTCCTGTAAAAGCTTTCCTATAACATTATGGATGCTACCGAAAGTCGTATGTTCAAAAATTAATCTAATGATCCAAACAACCGTCACAACAATAAAGCCTGGAATAAGCGCAGCAAATGAACGCGTTACTGCTGGCGGAACTGTCTCTGGCATCTTTATAATCATTTTTTTCTGTACAACAAATCGATAAATTTCAGTAGATATAATTGCAATAATCATCGCCACAAACAAACCTTGACTTCCCATTAACGCAGCTGGTATAACTCCATCTACAAGTATACTTTCTTTCGTATTTGGTATCATATACATAACTTGGAACGGTGTTGCAAGCAAAAATGATACAAGTGACAATGCACCCGCTGCTAAAGCATCTACTTTATATTGTTCTCCTAATCTGTAAGCGATTCCAAAAACAGCTATTAAAGACATTATATTAAAAGTAGCCCCCACTGGGTACCCTAATGCTACATTCCAATTCTTTCCGAAGATTCCTGCCATAAAATCATTATACCCGGGTATCGGAAGAGCACTAATGATTAGAAAAAAAGATCCAATAATTAAGAAAGGCATCGTTAAAACAATTCCATCACGAATCGCTTGCAAATGTCTCTGTTCTGCAACCTTTCCTGCCACTGGCATCACATATTTCTCTAAAAACCCTATCATCTATCCCACTCTCCTCATGGTTTCATTGACAAAGCTGCTTGTAAGATAGCTTCTCCATTACAAAGCCCGTAATGGACGGATTGAATTACATCAACAGGTATTCCTTTCTCCTTACATAACTCTTTCATTTTCGGTAATAAATAGCGTACTTGCGGCCCAAGTAAAAGTACATCTGCATCATCAATATGATTTCGTACTTCTGAACCTGATACAGCCCAAATCTTTACCTCTATCCCCCTTGTCTGTGCTGCTTTCTCCATTTTTGTAACTATCAAACTGGAAGACATTCCCGCTGCACAGCAAAGCAAAATATTCATCCCGCTTCCCTCCCCCTTTTTCTACACCTAATTTATGATGCAGCCCTTGCCACCACTAGGTTACAAATATATATGTCTAGATTTCTAACTGTATGCCGAGCTTATAAACAAAAATTTCTCGGTTTTCACGCTATTCCATCTATCGTATTTCCCTAGTAAAGACGTCTCTAACTCGCTATAATGATTCAGTATGATTTTTTTTATAATCGATAGGAGGGTTTATTTATGAAGGCATATCGCTTTCCACTTATTTTATTATCTTCTATCCTAATTGGTGGTTTCATTGGTTATTTCATGGGTGCCGATGCAGTTGCTTTAAAGCCGCTTGGTGACATTTTCTTAAACTTAATGTTTACGATTGTTGTACCTTTAGTATTCTTTAGCATCGCGTCATCTATTGCTAATATGGATGGATTAAAACGTTTTGGTAAAATTATGTCTAGTATGGCTGGAACTTTCTTATTTACAAGTATTTTAGCTGCTATTTTTATGATTATTGTCGTGAAAGTATTCCCGCCAGCACAAGGTGTTGTATTAGAACTAACACAACCTGATAAAGCTGAAAAAGCAGTTAGTGTTGCAGATCAAATCGTCGGTATTCTAACAGTATCTGACTTCTCGAAGTTACTATCTCGTGAAAATATGTTAGCTCTTATTTTCTTCTCTATTTTAATGGGGGTTGCAACTTCAGCAGTTGGTGAAAAAGGAAAACCATTCGCTACATTCTTACAAGCTGGTGCAGAAATTTCAATGAAAGTTGTATCTTTCATTATGTACTACGCTCCAATCGGACTAGCTGCTTACTTCGCAGCATTAGTTGGTGAATTCGGACCGCAACTGCTTGGAACTTACTTCCGAGCAGCAATGGTATACTATCCAGCTTCTCTTATTTACTTCTTTGTATTCTTTACATTCTATGCGTACCTTGCAGGTCGCAAACAAGGCGTACAAATATTTTGGAAGAACATGGTCTCTCCTACAGTTACATCTCTTGCAACTTGTAGTAGTGCCGCAAGTATTCCAGCGAACTTAGAAGCAACGAAGAAAATGGGTATTTCTTCTGACGTTCGTGAAACAGTTGTCCTTCTTGGGTCTACACTTCATAAAGACGGATCTGTTTTAGGCGGCGTATTAAAAATTGCTTTCTTATTTGGTATTTTCAACATGAAATTCGAAGGACCGAAAACATTAGCAATCGCACTTGTTGTTTCTCTATTAGTAGGAACAGTAATGGGTGCTATTCCAGGCGGCGGTATGATTGGTGAAATGTTAATCGTTTCTCTATACGGCTTCCCGCCAGAAGCGTTGCCAATTATCGCAGCAATTAGTACAATCATTGATCCTCCTGCAACAGTGTTAAACGTAACAGCAGATAACGCTTGTGCCGTAATGACAGCTCGCCTTGTAGAAGGTAAGAACTGGATCAAAAACAAATTTGCTTAATAGATAGAAAGAGGATGCTCCTAACAAGCATCCTCTTTTTTGTTGTGATACATATATTTCGAAATAATCCATTCCGCCACAAATTTGTTATAATCTTCACAAATATTCCACACCTATCATCCATTCCCCGTACTATAATCATGTATGGAAAAGGAGATGGACATAATGACTCAAAGCGCACCAGAATTTAAAATTTTGCAAAGCATTGCATTCCTTGCTGTCGTTTTGCAAAGTTCCTTATTATATACAATGAATCAAGGAAATGTCTTACTCGAGCAATCCCTCATTATGGGCATGCTATTTAATCTTGCAAAATTTTCAGCACCTGCATTCATATTTATCGTCGGCTTCCATTTAATTCGGCTATATACGAAGCAACTCGTTTACAGAGAATATATTTATGAAAAAGCCGCACATTTACTCATTCCTTATTTCTTCTGGTCTATTCTTTATCTATTAACAACAAACGATGTCATTACACTACAAGGCGGAATAAAAAGTTTATTACTCGGAACAGCTGCACCTCATCTTTGGTACGTTATTATGATGTTCCAAATTCACTTATTGTTTCCTTTGCTGTGCACACTATTTTATTGGTTTCAAAAACGAACAGAAAATAAAAAAGACATATATAAATATATGACCATCTTTGCCTGCCTATATTTCCTCTTAATGTGGTATTCTTCTCACTACATTTTTAATGGAGAGAAATTGACGAGCTCAACCATTTTACATTATACAGATCGTTCCTTCTTCTTCTACTCATTCTATTTCGTCATGGGAGGAATAGCTGCTGTCGCATTAAAAACTTGGCGTTTATTCGTCATGAAACATATCCCGCTTATAACAATCTTATTCTTTATTTTATTTTTATTTATCAATTATGAGTTATTTAGTTTTTACGGTGTGAACTCTATTCATTTAACTGTTTCTACTTATTTAAAACCATCTATGTTTCTATATATCGTATGCGAAATTATCATACTATACGTGCTATCTATTACAATTGTACAGCGACGCGGTTTCTTATATAAAGCTTTACGATTTATCGGAAATTACACGTATGGTGCTTATTTAGCTCATTTTTTCTTCTTACAACTATGTACAAAATTTCTTTCTTTATTCACATTGCAAGAAAACACAATAGTATATAGCCTATTATTATTTATAATAACGGCCACAATCTCTATTTCAGCAATGGGCATTTGCAGCATACTACCATTTCATACTTGGATTACAGGGCCTTCTCCTACAACAAATATGAAATGGGCGAAGATTGTACTTCGGAAAAATCACGAAAAAGTATTCAAACCATATCTTTGATATAATAGAATTCCATACAAGAAAAGAAAGTAGGACATACCTATGATTAATCAAATTGGGCAAATTATGTTATATGTAAATAATCAAGATGAAGCAGTACAATTTTGGACTGAGACAGTAGGATTCCAAATTATTGCGGAAGAAAATAACGGACAAGGGTTTCGCTGGATTGAAATTGCACCAACGAAAGAAGCAGGCACAAGCATCGTCCTTCACGATAAAGCGTTAATTGCGAAGATGCAACCTGAATTAAACTTAAATACACCTTCACTTATGTTCTTCTCTAATAACTTAGATCAGCTGTACAAAGATCTTTCTGAGAAAAACGTTACAGTTGGACAAGTTGTAGATTTACCTACTGGTAGAGCTTTTAACTTCGCTGATAATGAAAATAATTACTTTGCGGTAATGGAAAAGAAATAAGAAAAAGCTATCCGGAAAAATCGGATAGCTTTTTTCATTTTAAGAAACTTGTTCTGTATTCGTCGCTCTATGCTGTATATGACTCGTAATCCAAGCAATTCCGCCAGCAACAACGAGGTAACATAACAATATTAAAATTTGCATTTGTAATTGCGACCAATCTCCTAAAGAGATAACATCTTGTAATCCTCTAAGAGAATGGGACATTGGGAGAAACTGTCCAATTTTGCTAAGAACAGCTATATTTAATTCTCCTGGGAAAGTCCCCCCGCTCGTCGCTAATTGCAGGACGAGAAGCGTTACCGCTAAGAACTTTCCAACAAGACCAAATACCGTTACTAACATAAGAATAAATGTCATGAACGTAAAGGAAATAATAATACTTGATAAAACAAAGAGTGGCACACTTGCAACTTCTAGTTTCATAACTCCTAGCACAACTACATCCACAAGTAATGCTTGAATAAGCCCAATTAAATATACCAATCCTAGTTTATTAATAAAATGTACCGTTCCGCTTACCTTCATATTTTGTCTACGGCCAAGAGGTAAAATATTTGATGCCATAATTCCGCCAACATAAAATGCAAGTGATAAGAAATATGGTGCAATACCTGAACCGTAGTTAGGCACATCAGAAACTGTCGACTTCACTAATTGAACCGGCTCTGAGAACATCGTATTGCGTGCATCATCATTGCGAACATCCGCTATCTTCTCTGCGCCCTCTCCCAATTTCGTAGAAAGTTCTTTCGCACCATCGTCAAGTTTAACAAGTCCGCTCGTTAGCTTATCAGCACCATGATTCAGCTCTGTTCCGCCACTCGCAAGGTGATTTACACCTTCTTGCAGGGATATATATCCGTTCCCCCACTTCGTAAATCCATTAGCTACATTCGCAGCACCATCTGCTATCTTTTTCGTTCCAGCAGTAGCTTCATTTAACTTAGCTCCGAATGTATTCATGCCTTCTTCAACCTTATGCTGACCATCTACAAGCTTCTTCGCACCTTGTGTCAATTGTTGTTGGCTATTATTCAAAGTATTTGTTGCTTTAGCTAATCCATTAGAAGTAGCAATAATATTTTGAAAAGCAGGATCTTGCTGCACTTCTGGATGATTTTTCACGTACTCTTCTAATTGTTGTTTTACACTATTTGCTGCATTGTCCGCTTTCACTTGCCCTTCAGCAAGTTTCTCACTTCCGTTCACCCATTCATTTGTACCAGCACTTAATTCACTAACCCCTGATTGTAAAGTTTTTTCACCTTGAGCTAATAACTCCATGCCACTATGAAGTGAGGTCGCTCCTTGACTCAGCTCATTTGCGCCGCCACTTAAGGCAGATTGGCTAGAAGCAAGTTTTTCACTTCCCTCTTTCACTTTTGATGTCCCGTCACTTAAACGATGAATACCATCTGCAAGCTGATTCGCCCCATTTTTTGCATCCGTCGTTCCTTCATGTAACTTCTCAGCACCATTACTTGCATCACTCAACCCTTGTGCCAAATCTTGAAACTTTGAAAAGACACCTTCTGTATAAGATTTCGTAATACTATTTGAAATTTTTGTTTTCATATTTTCAACAGCTGTCGTTCCAATTTGAGCTGCTACAAAGTTTTTCCCTGGATTTACTTTATACTGCAATTGTGCTGGCTCTGGTTTCTCATCCATAAGTGTACTTACCTTTTTAGAGAAATCCTCTGGAATCGTAACAACCATATAATACTTATCTTCTTTTAACCCTTCATCAGCATTTTTTTCTGATACGAAATGAAAAGCTAGTTCCTTATTCTCTTTTAAATTTTTGACAAAATCGTCTCCTGCATGAATTGTTTTTTCATCCATCGCAGCACCTTTATCTAAATTTACAATTGCAACAGGTAATTTATCTAATCGTCCGTACGGATCCCAATATCCAGCTAAGAAAAATCCTGAATAAATTAAAGGAACGATTAACAAAAAAATTAAAGCGATACGTCCATGTTTATGGTTCCACATCGCCTTCCAATCTTTAAATATAAGTTGAATTCCGATACGATAAACTTAACTAAATCTATACAATTCAATCAAATTTACACGAGTTAGTGCTTCATCGTGTTCTCGCAACCCCGAAGGGACGAGGGGTATAACACTCCACACGAGGCAGTATCGTTACCTCCTATTATCAAGCATTTATTTTACCCATCTTGATAAGTTTATCGCAGCATTTACATCCCTATCGTGATGGCTATTACACCCAACACAACACCACTCACGTATTTTTAAACTCCACTGTCCTTCTGGTTGAACTGAATGGTCGTATTTAACTCCGCAACATGAGCAAATCTTGCTTGAGGCGAACCATTTATCAGCTTTTACATACTCTATGCCGTACTTCTCACACTTGTATGATAAACATTGAAAGAAGAAGTGTAATTTTTGAAATGAAAATGCTTTCGATAGTTTTTTGTTTTTTAA
>Ga0213824_1000986_pt1 | contig 18439 bp, 20 predicted proteins | sample MC6MC0906MG_FD_179892 | JGI IMG/M metagenome (GOLD analysis project Ga0213824, IMG submission 179892) | Enriched soil aggregate microbial communities from Iowa State University, Ames, United States - MC6-MC0906-MG | ecosystem: Environmental > Terrestrial > Soil > Unclassified | place: USA: Iowa...
TTCCATGAGGGATGTCGCCTGTAGCAGGCGCAGGAGCGGAGGGATTTGCAGGCGATTATAGGGATCGCCTTGCCAGGCCGACAGGCAGGCCGCTTGATAGTAATCATCAGCGTAATCGATGAAACGCCCGGCTTAGAGCGGAAGTGCTGCAGTTCGTTGGTAAGTTTCGCGCCGATCAGGCACTCACGGCCCCCGAAAGCAAGGACCGCGGCGGCGGCGAATTCAGCTGCGATGCCCACTCAACGCAGCCGCGAATGCTTCAGCAGTAGGGCTTTCTTCCCAGGCCGGTATACCGGCAGGCAAAGCCAGCCAAGGTTGCTTGTGCCTGACCCAGATATGTGCAACAGGCTGCAGCGCAGCGCGTTCATGCAGTGTGCCCGCCCTCAGTACCCACAGCCCGGGTGCGGCCGAGGTGGTGTTGTAGATGCGGGTGTGGCAGGCCGCGCACAGGTAGTGCCGCGATTGCTGCCCCATCTGCTCGTACTGATATTCGACCATGGGGCCGTTCAGCGTGAACGCGTCTTCTGGTAGCAGGGCGTGCAGCGCAAAGCTGCTGCCGCTCCATGCCTGGCAATGCTGGCAATGGCAGGCATAGACCGCCGACTGCAGCGGGGTGGTGGAGTGGTAGGTCACAGCGCCGCAGCGGCACTCACCGGCAAGTTGCATGGTTGTTTTCTTCCTTGTTCACGCCTGGGGCGCTTGATTGATGAAGCAGGTTCGGTAAAGGATGCGGCAGATCCTGCTTGATTGAAACTGATCAAAGCTGCCTACCTGCTCATAGGAAATGTATGAACGCCCCGCAACTACAGTGGGAGACCCAGCGGGTTTTCCTCGCCGTCCTTCGAACTGGCAGCCTGTCTGCCGCCGCCCGTGCGTTAGGGATCGCCCAGGCTACGGCGCGACGCCGGATCGACGCGCTGGAGCACAGCGTCGGTACCAGCCTGTTTGTCCGTTCGCCAGCAGGGTTGATGCCGACCGACACGGCCAGGGATCTGGTCGCCCATGCCGAGTCCATGGCGCTGGCCGCCGAAGCCTTCGCCCGCGCGGCTTCCGCTCAGGCCAGTGAGGCCGGCGGCACCGTACGGGTCACTGCCAGCCAGCTGCTGGGTGTCGAGGTGCTGCCGCCAATGCTGCGAGCGCTGCGCGAGGCGAGCCCCGGGTTGGCGTTGGAGCTTAGCGTTTGCAATCGCATGGAAGACCTGGCATTGCAGGAGGCCGATGTAGCAGTGCGCATTCGTCGGCCCACCGAGGCGATGGTCGTTACGCGGCATGTGGGTGACCTGCGGGTGGGGCTGTACGCAACCGAAGCGTTGCTTGCGCACAAAGGCACCCCGCGCAGTCTCGATGACCTGGGCCGTTACCCGCTGATTGGCCCAGACCGCAACCTGACAGAGCTTGCGTTCCTGGCGCAGCAGGGCCTTGCCTGCAGCCCGGCGAGCAGCGTTGTGCGCACCGACTGCCATCTGGCCCAGTTTGCAGCGCTCAGGGCGGGGCTGGGTATTGGCGTATGCGCCGACCAGTTGGCCAGGCAGCACGGGCTGGTGCAGGTGCTGCCGGGTGAAGTGGCTTTCCGCGTCGATATCTGGGTTGCCATGCACCATGATCTGCGCCGGGTAAGGCGGGTTGTGCAGGTATTCGACGGGCTGACGCGGGCGCTGCAGCAGTACCTGGAGTAGCGTTGGTCAGCCCTTCTGCAGCCTATGGGGCCACCAGCACATCACACTGCGATTCGTTCAGTACATGCTTGGTAACGCTGCCAACCAACAGCTCCTCCAGCGCGCTGGCACCCTGCTTGCCGACCACGATCAGGTCGCACTCCAGCTCCTGTTCCTGCTCGGCAATGCGCCAGCCAGGGTCACCGTGTACCAGGATCTGCCGTGCATCGGCCATGCCGGCGGCCTTGCTCAACGCAGCGAGTTGCGCTTGGGCATCCTTGCGGATGACATTGCGGTAGTGGGTGAGGGTGTCGTGGTCGATATGGGCAAAGCGCACGCTGCCTTCAAACGGGGCTTCGTACACATGCAGCAGAATGATTTCGGCCTGCGGGGCTATGGCCTTTGCCAGTTTGATGGCACGTAGCGAAACAGCTGAGAAATCGACGGGCACCAGCACGGTGCGATAGGCGTCACGCGGGGCCGGCTTGACCACCAGCAAAGGGCAAGGCATGTGGTTGAGCATTTTCTGCACGGTCGAACCCAGCAGCAGGCGCCGCGCCACGCTCTGGCCCTTGGCGCCGCACACCAGCAGGTCGCTGCGTTTGTCCTGCACCACCCGGGTGATTTCCGTGATCACCGAGCCGCTGGCAACCTGCACGCCCGCGGAAATGTTGTAGCGCTGGAACAGCAGGGCTGCCAGTGCGCGGGTTCTCTCGACGGCGCTAGCCAGCACGCGCTTCAGCAGGTCGTCATCAGGCGCCACCAACTGCTTGAGGCGCTCGAAGGGCGCCGGGTTGGCGACGTAGAGCAGGTCCAGTGAGGCCTGCTGCGCGTTGCTCAGGTAGGCAGCGCGCTCTGCCGCGTTGCGGGCATGGGGGGACAGGTCGGTGGCGACCAGTATGTGTTTCAGCGGGTTCATGTGGGGCTCCTTGTCCAAGGCCGCGCACAGTGGTCGAGGGTTGGGCACTGTGCGCCTGGCGGTGCTTGAGTCATTCCTTGCTTGTAGCCATCGTCGCGCGAACCCGGCGCGAGGGCTTGATTTGGATCAATGGCGTGTAGGTGCCGCAGCGGATCATGCCGGCAACAACAGGCGCAGCACCCCCGTCATCACGATGGCAAACACCACCACCGGCAAGAGGGAAAACCGCGTAGCTGCGTACACCGTAAGCCCCAGCGCGATCAGGTCGGCCGGGTGCCCGGAGACGAACTTGGGTGCGATCAAGGCAGTCAGCACGCAGCCGGGCGCGGCGTTCAGCACCTGGGTCAGCTGCGGTCCCAGGGTGCCGTTGCGCAGCAGTAGAAAGCCCAGCGCACGGGTCAGGTTGGTGTCCACGGCCATGCATGGCTTGGCCCACAGGTAAGCGGTCACCAGGCCGGCCACGGTACCTGCGAGCACATACCAGCCACCGGGAATCAGCAGGTAGAACAGTGCGGCAGTGATCAGGCTGAACAGCCAGGCCAGGGCGGCGTGTACGCCCCTCCGCATACCCTTGAGCAGCACCAGGAAGACCGCGGCGCAGGCGATGTCCAAGCCATAGCTGCGCAGGTCGCCGAGCAGTGGCCCGACCTGCGCGCCGAGGACAACGGCAAAAGGGATGAACCCCAGCAGCGCCGGCAGTGCGGCAACGGCGCCGCGGGGATCGTTCAGAACAGGTTCAAGGGTATTCATGGTCACCTCCAGTGGAGGTAAATTATTCCAATGTAGCGCTGGAATCGGCTTGCGTAGTTGCACTGATGCGCAGAGCATTTGGCACCTGCTACCGACAATATCGAAAAAGAGGTTTATCAATGCCAATCAAGCTCGATGCCATCGATCGGCGCATCCTGCGGGCGCTGCAGCGCGACGGCAGGTTGCAGAACCAGGAGCTGGCCAAGCAGGTGGGGTTATCTGCTTCGCCGTGCCTGCGTCGGGTGCGCTTGTTGGAGGAGGCTGGGGTGATCGAGCGCTACGTGGCACTGGTTGACCCGGCCAAGGTAGCGTTGGGCCTCACCCTGTTCGTGCGGGTGTGGCTCAAGCGCCAGGACCAGGACACCACCGATGAGTTTGTCGAGGCCGTGCGCCAGTTGCCTGAAGTGGTGGAGTGCCATGTGATGGCGGGCGATTGCGACTTGCTGTTGCGGGTGGTGGCGGCAGACCTGGAAGCCTATCGGCGCTTCCAGATCAAGCACCTGACCAGCCTGAGCGTGGTGCAGAACGTGAAGACCGAAGTGCCGATGGAAAAGATCAAGCTGACCACCGAGCTGCCGGTGTAGTCGTAATGCCCTGTGCTCGGTCTGCCTCGTTACCGGGTAGGAGCAGCCTTGTGCTGCGAAGAGGCCGGCAAGGCAATAGATATGCTTCGGCAGTGATGGCCTCTTCGCAGCACAAGGCTGCGCCTACCTGGAGCTGATTCAGGCCCACTCGGCGCGGTCTGCCAGCAGCCTGGCCTGGCGCAACAGCTCGTCATCCGGCGTCGCACTGGCGATGGCCAGGCGCAGTTGCCCAAGGAACCGCCCTTGGATCGGCGCGATCGAGCCCGAGAACAGGCTCACCCCATCGCCCAGCGCGGCACCGATGGCCGCCAGGTCGGGCTTTAGCCCTTTGCCGCCGGTGTAGTGCAAGTCCAGGTAGCGCTTGCCGGCAGTACTGGCCTGTGCGGCCGGCGCGGCCTCGCTGAGCAGAATGCGGCTGACGGCGTGCCGGGGGTTGCCGAACACTTCCCACACCGCGCCGGTTTCGACGATGCGGCCTTGTTCCAGCACGGCTACACGGTCGCACAGGTCGCGGATTACCTGCATTTCGTGGGTGATCAGGACGATGGTCAGGCCCAGCCGCTGGTTGATGCTGCGCAGCAGATCGAGGATCGCCTGGGTGCTTTCCGGGTCCAGCGCCGACGTGGCTTCGTCGCACAGCAGAATCTGTGGCTCCAGCACCAGTGCCCGGGCAATGCCCACGCGCTGCTTCTGGCCACCGGACAGTTGTGCGGGGTAAGCGCCGCCACGGCCGACCAGGCCGACCAGGCGCAGCAGTTCCTCGACCCGGGCGCTGCGCTGTGCCTGCGGCACCCCGGCCATGCGCATCGGCAACTCGATGTTCTCTGCCACGGTGCTGTTGGCCAGCAGGTTGAAGTGCTGGAAGATCATTGCCACCTTGCGCCGCAGCGCGTGCAAGGGCTTGCCGTGCAGCCCGGCGATGTCCTGGCCGTCGATCAGTACCTGGCCGGCACTGGGTGCCTCCAGGCGATTGAGCAGGCGCAGCAGCGAGGATTTGCCCGCACCGCTGCGGCCGATGATGCCGAACACCTCGCCACGGCGTACCTGCAGGTCGATATTGTCCAGCGCACTGACCGCGCCGTAGTGTTTGTGGATGCCGCGCAGGCACAGCTGCGCATCGGTAGGCTGGATTTGCTGCTGGTAACGGCTCATGTTCGGGTTCCATGCCCTCTGTCACCAGAGGGCGTCAGGGGTCAGAAGCCAGGGGCGATCTGGCCTTTGTAACGGGTCAGGATGAAGTTGCGCACTTCAGGCGAGTTGAGCGCCTTGGCCAGCTTCTGGATACCGGGGTCCTGCAGGTTGTCGGGGCGGGCGACCAGGTATTCCACGTACAGGTCCTTGCCTTTTTCCACGATCAGCGCGCTGTTGGTATCGATGCCGGCCTCCAGGGCGTAGTTGGCGAAGACGAAGGCGAGGTCGACCTGTTTCACCGAGCGCGCCAGCATGGCGCCCTCCAGCTCGCGGATTTTCAGGTGGCGGGGGTTGTCGGTGATGTCGCGCTGGGTGGACTGCGGGTTGGCCGGGTCCTTCAGCTTGAGCAGCCCGGCCTCGGCCAGCAGCACCAGGGCACGGCCGGTGTTGACCGGGTCGTTGGGGATGGCGACGCTGGCGCCATCGGGCAGCTCTGCCAGGTTCGTGTACTTGGCCGAGTAGGCGCCGAACGGTTCGATGTGCACGCCCACCACCGGCACCAGGTCGGTGTGCCGGGTTTTGTTGAAGTCGTTCAGGAATGGCCGGTACTGGTAGTAGTTGGCGTCCAGGTTCTTTTGCGCCAGTTGCAGGTTGGGCTGGATGAAGTCGTTGAACACCTTGATGTCCAGGTCGACCCCTTGCCTGGCCAGGGCCGGTTTGACGAATTCGAGGATTTGCGCGTGCGGTACCGGCGTAGCGCCGACCACAAGGTGTTCGGCGGCCTGGGCACTGAAGGCGAGGAAAGCGGCGAGGGCAGTGAGGGTCTTTTTCATGGTCGGTACCTGAGAAGAGTAGGGGCTCAACGGCGGGTGAAATGCCTTACCAGGCGGTCACCGCTCATCTGCAGCGCCTGCACCAGCAGGATCAGCAGCAGCACAGTGACCACCATCACATCGGTCTGGAAGCGTTGGTAGCCAAAGCGGATCGCCAGGTCGCCCAGGCCGCCACCGCCGATCACCCCGGCCATGGCGGTGTAGTCGACCAGCACGATGGCAGTGACGGTGACCGCCGCAATCAGCCCGGTGCGCGCTTCGGGCAGCAGGGTGTAGCGGATGATCTGCGCGATGCTGCCACCCATGGCCTGGCTGGCCTCGACCAGGCCGCGGTCCACCTCGCGCAGGGCGGTTTCTACCAACCGCGCGAAGAACGGCGTGCAGCCGACCACCAGCGGCGGGATGGTGCCCTTGACCCCCAGCGAAGTGCCGGTCAGCAGGGTGGTCAGCGGAATCAGCACGATCAGCAGGATGATGAACGGCAGCGAGCGCAGCACGTTCACCACCACCGACAGGCTTCGGTATAGCGGGCCGTGCGCCAGCAACTGGCGCTGACCGGTCAGGTACAGCAGTACGCCAAGGGGCAGGCCGAGCAGCACGGTAAAGCCCAAGGCGGCGCCCAGCATGCTCAGTGTTTCCAGGCAGGCCTGGGCGATTTCCGCCCAGTCGACGTTGGTCAGCAGGTCGTTCATTGGCGTGGCCTCAGTTCCAGTCGTGGCGAGGCGGCTTGATGCCGTTCAGTGCCCAGTTGCCGACCAGGTGGTACTTCCAGCGCACCGGGTCGTGCAGGGTATGCACGCGGGCGTTGCGCCAGTGGCGGTCGAAGTTGTGGCGGGTCAGCGACGAGCGCGTGCCGCCCAGTTCGAACAGGCGGTTGCTGGCCTCGATGGCGGCCTCGGTGGTGAGTACCTTGGCCTTGGCCACCGCAATCGAAGCCAGGGCCACGTTGTCTTCGTTCGGTGCGGGCCTGGCCGCATCCAGGGCCTGGCCTGCACGTTCGAGCAGTGCCTCGGCGGCCTCCTGACGAATTTCCAGCGAACCGACCTGGACGATGGTCAGCGGGTCTTCGCTGGCCTTGTCGACCTGGGCATCGATCCACGGCCGGGCATGTTCGCGCACGAAGGCAATGGTGTCGTCCAGCGCTGCGCGGCCGATACCGGCGTCGATGGCTGCGGTGGTCAGCTGGGCGAAAGGGCCGGCGAGGGTCGGGCTTTCGTAGGAGCGGTAGCTGGGGAACAGGTTGAACGCCGGCACCCGCAGGCCGTCGAGCAGCACCGTGCCGCTGGAGGTGGTGCGCTGGCCCATGCTGCTCCAGTCGTCGACAATCACCAGCCCGGCGCTGCCGCGCTGGACGAAGGCCAGCTGGGCACGGTCCTGCTCGTCCAGCGCCAGCACGCCAAGCCAATGCGCGTACAACGAACCGGTGCAGTAGCCCTTGCGCCCGTCGATGCGATAGCCGTCACCTTCGGCGACCAGGCGCGTGCGAATGTCCTGCACGGTCTTGCCGCCGGTTTCCGACAGCGCATTGGCAAAGCGATGGCCTTGCAATACCAGGTCGTAGAAGTAGCGTTGCTGTTGCGGGGTGCCTTGCAGGCGGATGTCTTCGAGCAGGCAGTAGTGGTTTTGCGGAATTTGCCCAAGCGAGGGGTCGGCTGCGGAGACGATGGCGATCACCCGGGCGAGCGTGGCGTACGAAACCTGCGCCCCCCCATAGGCCCGCGGTACGGTGATGCCCCACAGCCCGCTGTTGGAAAACGCGTCGACGATGTCGGCGGGTACTGCGCGGTTGCGGTCGCGTTCGGCGGCGCCCTCGCGCAGCAGTTCGGCGACTTGATAAGCCACGGCTAACGCTTCGGTGTCGTCGCGGATGATGTGGGCCGCAGGTGGGCGGATTTCGTAGGTGGCAGATACGGTCAGGTCAGGCATGAGCAGCTCGAATGCAGTCGGATGACCTTGCATTGCAGCTGCTGTGCCAACGTTCAAGTTTAGTAAAATCAGGCTGTTAGGCGCCTTTTGCGGACTGTTCCTGCCTGAAAACACAACTAACTGTTGCTGTGCTGTCGGCCCTGCAACAGCAGTTCGCGGAGTTTGTCCATGGCCGGTGTCGTCTGGCTGCCTTTGCGGGTGACCAGCTCGTAGGGGTCGCTGACCGAGCCCATGGCCAGGGGCAGCATGCGCACTTGCTGGTTCATCGCGCATTGCCGGGCCACGTCGATCGACACCAGCGCCACGAAGTCGGGGCGGTCTTGCAGCAGCGACAAGGTCGCCAGGATCGAGGTGGTTTCAACCAGGTGCAGCGGGAAGCGCAGCCCGGCATCGTGGAATTCGCGCTCCAGTTGCACGCGCATCGGCATGTTGGCCCGGTATACGATCCAGCGGCTCTCGGCCAACTCGGCAAGGCTGACGGTTTGCGCGTGCCGGAGCGGGTGGTCGACATTGGCGATGACCGCCAAGGTCTCATCCTGGACGAACGTGCTAGCAAACAGCTGCGGCGTATTGCTGACGCTGGTACGGCACAGGGCAATGTCCAGCCGGCCGCTTTCGATCTGTGCCAGCAGCGACTGGCTGGTGTCTTCGATGATCTCGAACGACATCTGCGGCTGGATACTGGCCAGCTGCGACACGGCCCGCATCAGCAATGGCACAGCGCCCATGATGGCCCCCACCGCCAGCCTGCCGCCCACACCGCGTAGGATGGCATCCAGGTCATGGCGCAGGTTGGAGATATCGGTTTGCACCACGCGTGCGTAGCGGATGGCGCAGTGCCCGGCGGCAGTGGGCTCCAGCCCGCGGTTGGTGCGGTTGAACAGCACCGTGCCAAAGGTGGTTTCGATTTCCTGCAGCGCCTTGCTGGCACCGGGTTGGGTAAGGCCGACGGTACTTGCTGCACCCAGCAACGAGCGGTGCTCGTCCAGCTCGATGAGCAGGCGCAGGTGACGGGCATGCAGCCTGGACATGATCGAATTGAGTGACGGGGTCATCTGGTATGCGTCCTGGTTATACCTGTATGGATTGTTCTCAATACCATGGCCAGTCGCGCATTCCTATACTGGCGCTGCACGGTGTCGCATCCAGTGCGACTGAACCGCCCAGAACAACAAAGCCAGGAGCCAGCTGAGCCTTATGTCCCTGATCAACTACATCACCCAGATCCAATTCGATATCGGCGCCATTGCCCTCTTGCCTGCGGAATGCGAGCGCATTGGTATAACCAGGCCTTTGATCGTGACAGACCGTGGCGTGCGCGTTGCCGGTATCGTCGATACGGCGGTGAACACCTTCGCCGACAGCACTGCGCAGCTGCCGATCTACGACGGTACGCCACCCAACCCCAACGAGAACGCGGTGCGTGAAGCCGTGGCCATGTTCAAGGCATGTGGTTGTGATGGCATCATCGCCATTGGCGGCGGCTCGGCGATCGACCTGGCCAAAGGTGTGGCCGTGTGTGCCAGGCACGAGGGGCCATTGAAAAGCTTCGCGGTGATCGAGGGTGGCCTGGCGCGAATCACGCCGGCAACCGCGCCGGTGATTGCTGTGCCAACCACCGCCGGGACGGGTAGCGAAGTAGGGCGGGGCGCCATTCTGATTCTTGACGACGGGCGCAAGGTGGGCGTGATCTCGCCCCATGTGGTGCCCAAGGCCGCCATCTGCGACCCGGCGCTGACCCTTGGCCTGCCAGCGCAACTGACCGCGGCGACCGGCATGGATGCGATTGCCCACTGCCTGGAAACCTTCATGGCGCCTGCGTTCAACCCACCTGCCGACGGCATCGCCCTGGACGGCCTGTGGCGCGCCTGGCGTTTCATCGAAAGCGCGACCCGAGACCCGCAGAGCCTCGATGGGCGTATCAACATGATGAGCGCTTCGCTGCAAGGTGCGCTGGCTTTCCAGAAGGGCCTGGGTTGCGTGCACAGCCTTAGCCATGCCTTGGGCGGGATCAACCCGCGCCTGCACCATGGCACCCTCAACGCGATTTTCCTGCCTGCTGTCATCACCTTCAACCGCAAGGCCGACACCGTACTGAACGAGCACAAGATGGCGCGTATCGCCCAGGCGATGGGGCTGGCAGACGAGAGCCAGATCGAACAGGCCATTCGCGACATGACCCGCGCGTTGGGCCTGCCGACCGGCCTGCGCGAACTGGGAGTCAGCGAGGAGCAGTTCCCACGCATCATCCAGGGCGCGTTGGCCGATCACAGCCATCGGACCAACCCGCGGGAGGCGTCTGCCGAGGACTACCAGTGGTTGCTTGAAGCGTCGATGTAAGGCGCCAATCCGCTGTTCAATCAATAACAACAAAAGTGAACGCCCATGAATACCAAGTATGCGCAAGCCGAGCTTGCCCCCTCGCAGGAAGCGGTCGCCAGCTCGAACCCGTTCAAAAAGTACCAGGTCATCACCGTCAGCCTGTTGCTGGTGATCGGCATCATCAACTACGTCGACCGCAGTGCGCTGTCGATCGCCAATACGTCCATCCAGCGCGACATGGGCATCACGCCGTCACAGATGGGCATTTTGCTGTCGGCGTTTTCCCTGGCGTATGCCTTCTCGCAGCTGCCGCTGGGCATGATCATCGACCGCCTGGGCAGCAAGATCTCCCTGGGGGCGGCCCTGCTGGGCTGGTCGGTGGCGCAGACGGCCTCGGGCCTGATCAACAGTTTTTCCGCCTTCATCGGGCTGAGGGTGGTGCTGGGGATTGGCGAGGCACCGATGTTCCCGTCGGCGGCGAAAGCGCTGGCGGAGTGGTTCGAGGCCGAGAAGCGCGGTACGCCGACGGGCATCGTGCTGTCGTCGACCTGCATCGGGCCGTGCCTGGCGCCACCGTTGCTGACCTTGCTGATGATCACCTGGGGCTGGCGTGGCATGTTCATTGTCACTGGGGTGTTCGGCATCCTGGTCGCCGCCTGCTGGTTTGCCTTCTACAAAAGCAAGGCGCGGTACCTGGCCGAACTGCCTGCCGAGGCGCGTGAGCAACTGCTGGCGGCCCAGGCCCATAAACAGCCAGTGGCAACCGCCAGGCCGAGCCTGCGGGCACAACTGGCGGCCTGGGCCGAGCTGTTTCGCCACAAGAGCACCTGGGGCGCCGTACTGGGCTTCATGGGGGTGATCTACATGCTGTGGCTGCACCTGACCTGGCTGCCGGGCTACTTCGAGCGTGAGCATGGCTTGAGCCTGTACCAGACGGCCTGGGTGGTTTCGCTGGCCTATGTATTCGGCGCGTTGGGCACCATTGTCGCGGGCCGCATCTGCGACCGCCTGGTGAAGAACGGCGCCAGCGTATTGGGCAGCCGCAAGCGGGTAGTGGTGGCTGCGTTGTTCGCGGCGGCGGCATTTACCGTTCCGCTGTCGTTCGGCAGCGGCTTCATGCTCAGCGTTGCGCTGCTGTGCTGCGCACTGTTCAGCGTGAACATGGCCAGCTCTACCGCCTGGATGATTGCCAACACCGTGGTCGATAGCCAGCGCGTGGCCTCGTTTGGCTCGATCCAGAACTTTGGTGGCTACCTGGCAGGCTCGGTGGCACCGATCGTGACCGGGTTCAGCATCCAGCAGACCGGGTCGTTCGCTTCGGCGTTCCTGATCAGTGCGGCGGTGGCGGCAGTGGCGGCGATGGCTTATGTACTGCTGCTGAAGCAGCCGGTTTCTGCTGACCAGTGATCGCCAGGCCTATGCAATCCCTGTAGGAACGGCCTTGTGTCGCGATTGGACCGCAGAGCGGCCCTTTCGCGACACAAGGCCGCTCCCACAAGGATCGCATCACTTTCCCGAAGTCTTTTCATAACGGTTTGTGATGCCAGGCATCATGACAATATATTTATCCTTATCAATTTCAGGCCCTAGCATCTGTTGCCCGGCATCGCCCATTCCCATGAGGTCTTGATGAACAGTTCGCTCTTCGTACCCCAACGTACCGCAGCTCTGTTGCTGCAGCACTGGCGCAGTGGTGACTTGCTGACGGAACTGCCCGCCAGCCTCAAGCCCGAGACCTTGAAACAAGGCTATGACAGCCAGGACCAGTTCTTCGCCGCCGCCGCTGGCCAGCGTGCCGGGTGGAAGCTGGGTGTTGGCAGCCCCGCCGGCATGCGTGCGGCCAATTTGTCCCGGCCGCTGATCGGCCAATTGGAAGCAAAGCGCTGCCACGCTGATGGTGTGCACATCCAGCTGCCGGCCGTGACACCGGTGACCATCGAATGCGAGATTGCCTTCGTCCTTGACCGCGAGATCCCCCCGCACGCCGGACGGCTGCCGGCCAGCGAGGATATCCGCGCGACCTGCGTCACCTTCGAAGTGGTGCGCTCACGCTTCGTCGACCGCAAAAGCGTCGGCTGGCCAAGCTTTGTGGCGGACAACGTGGGCTTCGAAGCCCTGGTAGTGGGCAACAGCCTCGGGGCAGGCATTAATGCACCCTTGCTGGCCGACCTGGCCGAGACCACCGAGGTGTACGTAGATGGCGAATTACGCGCACGTGGCTTGTCTGGCGATGCGGCGACCGACCCGCTGGTGTCGCTGGCCCACCTGTATGCCCATGCTGCCGAACGTGGCCAGACCTTGAAGGCAGGTGATGTGGTGACCACGGGGGCCATGTGCCAGCCGTTCGACCTCAATGAAACAGGCCATCAGGTTAGCGCCAGGTTCCTTGGCCAGGCGCTGTCGTTCACGCTGTAACCGTCGATCACTGTTGATAGGGCGCCTGCATCCCTTGCTGGGTTGGTGGGTCAACGGGGATCAGGTGCTCGCAAATACCAATAGCCGTACCAAAATATTGCATGAGTCATCTTGATGCTTTGGCATAGCAGTACTAATACTTAAGCACTGCCGAAGAGGGATGATCATGCAGACGCGCTTCGTTGTGGTTCCTGCAGTGCCAATAAACAGAGAGGTTTACCCTCGGCGCCTTGGCTTTCCGGCCGCACTGGGGGAGGGTTATGACCTTTACGACACACAAGAAAAGATGCGCTTGAGCCTCAACTTTTCCACACGGGCCCAGGCCGAGTTCGAGTGCGCATGCCGCAACCTCGGCCAGGAAGGCGATGAAGCGGGTATTGTCGGTATGGGCTGATTCGGTGGAGCCCAGGTAAAGGACGGGATACCGTTGTTGATGGCACCGGCTACGCCGGTGCCTTCCATCGCGCCCTCAACCTTGTTTGCGCAGCGCTTCTACCAACTCTGCCTTGGTCATGGTGGAGCGGCCCTTGATGTCTTTGCTGCGCGCTTCCTTCATCAGGCTTTGCTTGCTCTGGCTTTCCAGCGAAGCACCCGAACTGCGCGAATGACCCTGGCGTGACTTGGCCGCGCGTTTGGCTGAGTCGGAGCGGGCTGACTTCTTTTCGCTGGCAGCCGTGTGGCTCCCCGAGCCGCCCTTCTTGTCGCCACCTCCGGACTGTTTGTTGACGGTGGCCCAGGCACGGGCTTCGGCCTCTTCTTTCGACAAACCCCTGTCTTCGTAACTCTCCTCTATGTGCTCGGCCTTGCGCTTCTGTTTGTCTGTGTATTTGTCCTTGTCACCGCGTGGCATGGTTTTCACTCCTGCTGGATTTGCCAGCACGGTTGAGGCCAGCCGTCCACCGAGAGTGCCGGACAATGGACAAACGGTGCCTGATGGCACAGGCAAAAAGCTCTACCGTGCGGCCTGCCACTCAACAGTCACAAAGCTGTAACACAGCTGATGCAAAGTGTGCCGGCCATCACAAGGAGCACTTTTTGATGAAACGCCTGATGAAGTCTGCTGCACTCGCCGTTGCGGTCTCCCTTTGCGCCACTTCGGCAGCCTTTGCTGCAGAAAACGTTCGCCTGACAGGTTCCGGCGCCAGCTTCCCTGCACCGATCTACCTGACCTGGTTCAAGGACTTCAGCAAGAACACTGCTGGCGTCACCGTTGACTACCAGTCCAAGGGCAGCGGGGCGGGCGTTCAGGACTTCCTGAACAAGACCGTCGACTTCGCCGCCAGCGACTCGGCCATGAGCGAAGCAGACATTGCCAAGGTTGGCGAAGGCGTGCAGTTGCTGCCAATGACCGCCGGTGAAATCGTCCTGGCCTACAACCTGCCGGGCAACCCTAAAGGGCTGAAGCTGCCGCGCGACGTGTACTCCAACATCTTCCTGGGCAAGATCACCCAGTGGAACGACCCGCAAATCGCCGCGGCCAACCCTGAGTTGAAACTGCCAGCTACCCCGATCACCGTGGTCGTGCGTGCCGACTCCAGCGGTACCACTGCGGTCTTCACCAAGCACCTGTCGGCCATCAACGCTGACTTCAAGCAAGGGCTGGGTGAGGGCAACACCGTCAACTGGCCGGCCACCGACAAGTTCATCAAGTCGCCGAAGAACGATGGCGTAACCGCCACCGTCCGCCAGACCCCGGGCGCCATCGGCTACATCGAATACGGCTTCGCCAAGCTGGCCAAGGTCGACTTCGCCGTGCTGCAGAACAAGGCTGGCCAATACGTCGTGCCAAACGCAGAGAGCGGTGCCGAAGCACTGGCTGCGGTGAACATGCCGGAAAACCTGGTGGCCTGGCTGCCTGACCCGGACGGTGCCAAGTCCTACCCGATCACTTCCTACACCTGGATGATCTTCCGCAAGGACAACGGCAACCCGGAAAAAGCCAAGGCCATGCGCGAAATGGTCGAGTACAGCCTGACCAAAGGCCAGACCATCGCCGACTCAATGGGTTACATCCCGCTGCCTGCGTCGGTAGTCGACCAGGTGCGTAAAGCGTCCGCCAACATCCAGTAATACCCAGGCGCTCTCGGTATCGGCATGAAGCCATGCCGGGGGTGTTTGCCCCTAGTCCCGGAACTCGCCCATGAACACACCCTTTGCCATACCGGATAACCCCGACTCCGCGTGCCAGCCACCGTCTGCGAAAGACTTCCTGGTCGATCGCACCTTCCGTGCGCTTGCACGTATCGGTGTGGTGCTGGTGCTGGCGCTGGTCGTCGCGCTGGTCTACGAAGTGGGCCGCAAGGCACTGCCCGGCATCGAAAAGCACGGCTTTGACGTGCTGTTCGGCAGCGTATGGGATGTCAACCAAGGCAAGTACGGTATTCTGCCAGCGATCTGGGGCACGCTTTACAGTGCATTCATCGCCCTGTTGATTGCCGGTTTTTTCGGCGTCAGCATGGCCATTTTCCTGACCCAGGATTTCCTCCCTGCCAAGCTCGCCGCGGTGTTTCGCACCATCGTCGAACTGCTCGCCGCCATCCCCAGTGTGGTCTACGGCCTGTGGGGCATCTATGTGGTCATCCCGGCTATTCGCCCGCTGACTGCCTGGCTGAACAGCGAGCTGGGCTGGATCCCGTTCTTCGGCACCTCCCTGAGCGGCCCTGGCCTGCTGCCTGCTGCATTGGTACTGGCGATCATGATCCTGCCGACCATTGCTGCCGTTTCCCAGGATGCGCTGACCAGCGTACCGATGAAAACCAAGCAGGCGGCCTACGGCATGGGTACTACCCACTGGGAGGCCATCCTCAAGGTGATGGTGCCATCCGCGGCTACCGGCATCTTTGGTTCGCTGGTGCTGGGCCTGGGCCGCGCATTGGGTGAAACCATGGCGCTGGCCATGCTGGTCGGCAACGCCAACACCATTTCCCTTTCCTTGTTCGCCCCGGCCAACACCCTGGCGGCGCTGCTGGCGCTGAACTTCCCGGAAGCCGGCCCGAACGAGGTCGAAGTGCTGATGTATGCGGCACTGGTACTGATGTTCATCACCCTGCTGGTGAACGTGCTCGGCTCGATGATCATGCTTTACGCCCAGCGGGGTAACAAACAATGACTGACTTGACCACCCCTGTAGCCGCTTTGCCCAGCCTGCAACGCAAGCTGGAAGGCCGCGCGCTGCGCAGCCTGGTGTTGACCACTCTGGCCTGGCTGGCGGCACTGGTGGCCAGCGTGCCGCTGATTTCCGTGCTGTACATGCTGATTACCCGCGGCGGTGCACGCCTTAGCCTGGAAGTGTTCACCGAGCTGCCGCCGACCGGCTTCGAAATGGGCGGTGGTTTTGGTAACGCCATGGCCGGTACCTTCGTCATGGTCGGTATTGCCGCCGCCATCGCGGTACCGGTCGGTATCCTGGCGGCGGTGTTCCTGGCCGAACTCGGCCCTGACAGCAAGCTGGCCAACGCCGCGCGCTTTGCCGCCAAGATGCTCACCGGCCTGCCGTCGATCCTGGCCGGGGTGTTTGCCTACGCCCTGGTGGTGATGACCACCGGTACCTACTCGGCACCGGCAGGCGGTGTAGCCCTGGCGGTACTGATGCTGCCGATCGTGGTGCTGACCGCTGAAGAGTCGATGAAGATGGTGCCCAAGATCATGAAGGACGCCGCGTACGGCATGGGCTGCACCCGTGCCCAGGTGATCTGGAAGATCGTCTTGCCCACCGGCCTGCCGGCCATCCTCACCGGCGTGATGCTGGCCGTGGCCCGCGCCGCTGGCGAAACCGCGCCACTGCTGTTCACCGCGCTGTTCAGCAACTACTGGATCTACCATGACGGCAGCCTGGCGGTCATGAACCCTACGGCTTCGCTCGCCGTACTGATTTACAACTTCTCCGGCATGCCGTTCGACAACCAGCTCGAGCTCGCCTGGGCGGCCTCGCTGGTGCTGGTAATGATCGTGCTGGTCATCAACATTCTGAGCCGAGTCTTCGGCAAGCCCAAGTATTGAGAAAGGGAGCATCCAACTTGAACGTATCCACTGCGCAAAGAGCCGCTCCCATGGTCAGCGAAGCAACCCCGATCGTCATGGACTGCAAGCTGGACAAGATTTTCTACGGCAACTTCATGGCCGTGCGTGACAGCCATGTGCCAATCAGGAAGAACGAAATCACCGGCTTCATCGGGCCGTCGGGCTGCGGCAAGAGTACCGTGCTGCGTAGCCTCAACCGCATGAACGACCTGGTGAAGGGCTTCCGTTTCGAAGGCCATGTGCACTTCCTGGGCCAGGATGTCTACGGCAAGGGTGTTGACCCGGTGGTCGTGCGCCGCTACATCGGCATGGTATTCCAGCAGCCCAACCCGTTCTCGATGAGCATCTTCGACAACGTCGCCTTCGGCCTGCGCCTTAACCGCTACAAGGGCGACCTCGGTGACCGCGTGAAGCACGCCTTGCAAGGCGCCGCGCTGTGGGACGAAGTGAAGGACAAGCTCAAGGTCAGCGGCCTGTCGCTGTCCGGCGGCCAGCAACAGCGTCTGTGTATTGCCCGCGCTATTGCCACCGAGCCAGAAGTGCTGCTGCTGGACGAGCCCTGCTCGGCACTCGACCCGATTGCCACCCGTCGCGTGGAAGAGCTGATGGTCGAGCTGAAGAAGGACTACACCATCGCGCTGGTGACCCACAACATGCAGCAGGCGATTCGTGTGGCCGACACCACGGCGTTCTTCTCGGTCGATATTTCCCAGGGTTCTCGCACCGGCTACCTGGTCGAGATGGGCCCTACGGCGCAGATTTTCCAGAACCCGCGCGAACAGCTGACCAGCGACTACATCAGCGGCAAGTTCAGCTGAGTCAGGCATGCCCAAGGTGGCCGGGCGTTGCAGCCAGGGAGGTTGCAGCACCCGGCCGCGTTACCTTCCGTTAAAGTGTTACCCGGGATTTCCAATGCGAGCGATGCGTCGTCTTGATCTTTCAGCGGTAGAGCGCGCACTGCGCGAGGTGCAAGGCCGCTTTGCCGAACTCAGCCGGCATTTCACCGAACCGCGGGATCCGTTTACTGACGAGGTGCTGCAGAACGTACTTGAAGGCTATGCCCTGATTGACGAGTATGTCGCTCGCGGTATCGACCTCTTCGACCTGCAGCAGCTGAACCTGATGCTGGAAATCAATGCCACCGTGCTGTGCGGAAGCGACCCGGCCCGGCGCCTGGAATATGCCCCGCACCTCGCTGCAACCGAGGCTCACTTTTTCAACAACGTCGAAGGTGGCATCAAGGACTTGTACAACTGGTACTGCTCGTACCGCAGCGATTCGATCTGGAAGCGGGCAGCCGGTGTTTACGTACGCATCCTCAGCAAGCCGCAGCTGTTCATCGAAGGCAACAACCGCACAGGTTCGCTCATCGTCAGCTACCTGCTGATGCGTGCCGGCTTGCCGCCTTTCGTGCTGTCGCTGGACAACGCCGAGGGTTACTTCAACCCGTCCTCGGTCATACGCAACTCCGCTAAACACGGTGTCAAGGCATTGTACGAATTACCCAAGATCAAGAAAAAGTACGCCGCTTTCCTCGAAGAGAAGGCGCCTGAGCCCGGCAAGTTCTTCCTGAGCGGCACGCCCGTGCCTGTCTGTGAGGGGCGCCGCTGATGCAACGTTACTCCATGTTCGCACGCGGTCGGCAAGCCATCGAGCGCAAGCTCAAGCGTGGCCAGGTACGCATTTCGTTCGACATCGACGACACGCTCGCCTGCCTGCCCGAGCACGCCGCCGCCGAGGACAGCAAGCTGCCAGGTTTCGTCCATCGCTGGTTGGGCGAGCCCCTGCGCAGTGGCACGCGCTCGCTGATCCGCGACCTGCGCCGCCAGGGCTGCAGCATCTGGATCTATACCTCGTCGGGGCGCACCCCGGCCTACATCCGGC